>ENA-OQIH01000333-OQIH01000333.1-human-gut-metagenome-genome-assembly--contig:-NODE-333-length-38664-cov-5.371369_pt1 | contig 38664 bp, 36 predicted proteins | sample MGYA00242575_ERZ504740 | MGnify/ENA primary metagenome ERZ504740 (study PRJEB26092, sample SAMD00036192) | human gut metagenome | host: Homo sapiens | study: EMG produced TPA metagenomics assembly of...
ATGTGATGTCTGTCAGGATGACCAGGATGTGCATTCCTTTTTCAAAAGCAAGATATTCAGCAGCAGTGAGGGCAATCTTCGGTGTCAGAAGACGCTCTACAACCGGGTCGTTGGCAAGGTTCAGAAACATTACAACGTGGTCGGAAGCACCGCTTTCCTCGAAGGTCCTGCGGAAGAATTCGGCTACGTCGTATTTAACGCCCATTGCTGCAAAAACAATAGCGAATTTCTCATCGGAGTCTGCGCCAAGGGAAGCTTGCTGAACGATCTGTGCAGCCAGCTTGTCATGAGGAAGACCGTTTCCGGAAAAGATCGGCAGCTTCTGGCCGCGGATCAGGGTGGTCAGTCCGTCGATGGCGGAGATGCCGGTGTTGATATAGTTTCGCGGATATTCACGGGTTACCGGGTTCAGCGGAAGTCCGTTGATATTCAGGCTGACTTCCGGTGTGATCTCGCCAAGTCCGTCAATGGGCTGGCCGATACCGTTAAAGGTACGTCCCAGGATCTCCGGGGAAAGCCCGATCTCCATAGGATGTCCGGTAAGACGTGTGTGTGTATTGCCGAGGGACATATTATCAGTTCCCTCAAAAACCTGGATAACAGCCTTGTCTTCATAGATTTCCACGATACGGCCGATCTTCTGTGTGCCGTCTTCCATGTGGAATTCCACGATCTCCTCGTAAGATGCGTTTTTGACACCCTCAAGGACAACAAGAGGGCCGTTTATTTCACTCAGGCCAAGATATTCGATTGCCATAAACTGATCCCTCCTTTAACCGTTTCTTTCCAGTACGTTGTCGTAGAAGCGGTCGATATCTTTATGATACTCATCAAAACGTTCCAGTTCTTTGTTTGGAACTTCGTATTTGATGGCGATGATACGTTCGAAGATATTATCCTCTTTCAGTACGGAAACCGGCATGCCACGGTTTACAAGGGCACGGCATTTCTCGTAGAGATAAAGGATGGTTTCCATCATCAGGAACTGTTTTTCCATTGGGACACTGGTGTCCTCCTGGTGGAAAGCGTTCTGCTGCAGGAAGCCCAGACGGATGACTCTGGCAATCTCCAGTGTCAGTTTCTGGTCATCCGGAAGAACGTCGCTTCCGATCAGTTTTACGATTTCCATAAGAGAACTTTCCTGATTGAGAATCGCCATGATCTGGTTTCTGTCGTAGACAAATTTCGGGGAAACATGCTCTCTGTACCAGGGAGTCAGATCCTCCAGATATTCGCTGTAACTGGTCAGCCACTGGATCGCAGGGAAGTGACGGGCATAGGCGAGGGCCTTGTCCAGTCCCCAGAAGCAGCGGACAAAACGCTTGGTATTCTGAGTGACAGGTTCGGAGAAGTCACCGCCCTGAGGGGAAACCGCACCGATAATGGAGACGGAACCTTCTGTTCCGTTCAGGTTCTGCATCATTCCCGCACGCTCATAGAAGGCGGAAAGTTTGCTTGCCAGATATGCAGGGAAACCTTCCTCTGCAGGCATTTCCTCCAGACGTCCAGAAAGCTCACGGAGAGCCTCAGCCCATCGGGATGTGGAGTCTGCCATGATCGCTACGTCGTAACCCATATCACGGTAATATTCCGCAAGTGTAACACCTGTGTAGATGGAAGCCTCACGGGCTGCAACCGGCATGTTGGAAGTGTTGGCGATCAGTGTGGTACGGTCCATCATCAGGTTTCCGGATTTCGGGTCGATCAGCTTGCTGAAGTCCTCAAGAACCTGTGTCATTTCGTTTCCGCGCTCGCCACAGCCGATGTAGATGATGATATCTGCGTCAGACCACTTGGCGATCTGGTGCTGTGTCATGGTTTTTCCTGTTCCGAATCCGCCTGGAACTGCAGCAGTGCCTCCCTTGGCAATAGGGAAAAGAGTATCCAGGATTCGCTGTCCGGTAAGGAGCGGAACGCTGGCCGGGAAACGCTTGTAGGTCGGACGTGGAACACGGATCGGCCATTTCTGGGCAAGTGCCAGTTCTTTTTCGGTTCCGTCATCAAGACGGACGGTAACGATGGGCTCCAGAACGGTATAAGCACCGTCAGGAACCGCATGGATAACGGTTCCGTGTGTGATCGTGGGCGGAACCATGGATTTGTGAAGGATGGAGGCGGTTTCCTGTGTTTCAGCGATAACCGTGCCTGCACCGATGACGTCACCTTCCTTTACGGTAATGTGGGTTTCCCATTTTTTTTCTGTGTCAAGAGAGTCAACGCTGACACCACGGGAAATATATTTTCCAGAGGCCTGGGCAATCTCTGCCAGAGGTCTCTGGATACCATCAAAAATATTGTGGATGATTCCCGGACCAAGGAGAACGGAAATGGCGTCTCCTGTTCCGATAACAGTTTCTCCGGGTTTCAGTCCTGTAGTTTCCTCAAAAACCTGTATGGTCGTCATATGTTTCTTGAGACCGATAACTTCTCCAACCAGTTTTTCGGGGCCTACATAGACCATCTCGGAGATCTTGAAGCCGGTGTCGCCCTTGAGGTAGATAACAGGACCGTTAACACCGTAGATAATACCTGTTTTACTCATGTGCTGGACCTCCGTCAAATTTGAATTCTCTGTAAGCTGCCTGATAGCCTTCCTCAAAGGAATTGTCGATGAGGATATTTTTTTCAGGGATTATCGCCTTGATCCCGCCGATAAAGGATTCATCGGAAAGCTTCAGCGGGAAACCGGTCTTTACAGTGAGAGACTTCAGACGGGGTTCATCTTCTTTTGAAAGATAGATCTGGATCTCATCGTGTTCCGCGAAGCAGACAGCTTCCTCGATCTTTGTACAAAGATATTCTTCATAGCGGGGAGATTCCATGAATTTCAGGATCTGTACCCGAACATCTGCAAAAAGTTTTTCTTTTAAGCGACTCTGCCTGGCAGTCCAGTTTCGCCGGATGTGAAGCTGCTCTGCGGAAAGTGCCTTGTTGATCTCGCGCTTTGCGTTTGCGATCTCGGCTTTGCGGGAACTGGCAGCATTTCCCAGAGACATTTTTTTATGTTCCTCCAGTGCGGCATCCAGGGCTTCCTTGTGTTCCCGGACATCTTTTTCCGCCTGACGGCGTGCTTCGTCCACGGAGGTGTCATAGAAGTGTTTAAGCTTCTCTTCAATTGTCATAATATCACCTGCCTATAATTTTAATCCGATAGCCTCGTTTACATAAGATGTAATGAAATCAGGCCTGCGGCCGGTACCATGTCTGTCAGGAATTTCAATGATGAGAGGTGTTTTGTGATGAAGCTTGACATCATCGATGATCTCAGGAAACTCCCGGCCGAATTTTTCGGTCAGGAGTATGATTCCGATCTCTTTGTCTGCGATGGTGCGCTCCAGAGCTTCCTTCAGCTCGTCGTGCTCATGAACGATCACACCCTCTACACCGGCCAGTCTCATTCCTGTCAGAGTATCAATATTGTCACTGATCAGATACATTTTCATATCAAAGTTTACCAAGGATCATGAAGGAGATGATCAGTCCATAAAGAGCAACACCTTCGGCAAGACCTACGAAGATAAGAGATTTACCAAGGATGCTCTGATCCTCACTGATCGCTCCAAGTGCTGCGCTTGCCGCACTGGCAACGGCAATACCACCACCGATACAGGAAAGTCCGGTAACAAGTGCTGCTGCGATGTAACCCATACCTGTTGCAAGGCCTGCGTCAGCGCCTGTAGCAGCCTGTACGGAAGCTCCGCCTGCAAATGTTACTGCAATGGCAACAAGCATGATCCCGAAGAAGAAAAAGGCGTTGACACCAAGAGCTGTTTTGTAGCGGCCACGGTTTTTTTCGCCGAGAAGATAGTAACCAAATGGAAGAATGATGCTGAGTACAAGTGCAACTGCGATTGTGATCTGTGTAATGACTGTCATGATGATGACCTCCTTAATATTCGTTTAATTGAATGCCCGGATCAGAATGCGTTCCGACTCTGGCATTTTATTTGTTTTTAGAGCAGAACGGCTCGAATTTCCGTCCGCTGCCCTTGTAAAAACGGCTGAACATCTCGTAATATTCCAGACGGAGTACCTGGATACCTACGATCAGGCCCTCCATAGCGCATACGAACAGGTTTCCGAGAATGATGACGATCCAGTTCGGACTGCCGTTTTCTGCGCCTGCAAGCATAAGTACAACCTCCATCATAGCTGCGTGGCTGACTGCAAAAGCACCGATACGCACGAAGGAGAGTGTATTGGAAAAGTAGCTCAGGATAACCTCGAACAGTTCAAAAATACCCTGTACGATAAACATGCCTTTTTCTTTTGGCATAACTTCGGCCTTTTTTTCTACCAGGTTTGTAAGAGGCTCCTTGAAGAAAATAAGAAGCAGCGGTAAACCAAACATAATGGCAAGGACTGCACCACCCGGAACTGCATGCCCGGATACAAAGAGTCCGATGCAGAGAACTGCGGAGCCATAAAATACAAGTCCTGCCACAGCGTTGGTGTCAAACCAGGTTTTTTCAACATCATGCGTTTTAAAGGAATTGATGATGTTGAAAACCATACACAGGAGGATGATTCCCATGCCGAAGCCGATGGCAACGATAAATACGGTATTCAGTTTTCCGATAAAAGGTATGGTCGTCATACTGTCCACAGGCCGCAGCCACAGAGCAGGTATGACATCCTCAAATCCAAAGATACTTCCGAACATCAGACCGAAAAATGTGGAAAAGACTCCGGCGCAGCTGATGATTCCGGCAAGATCGATATGCTTCAGCTTGTACAGGAGCAATCCTCCGATAAAGAGCAGGAGTCCCTGTCCTGCATCACCGAACATGGCTCCGAAAATAAAGGAGTAGGTGATGGCAACAAACCAGGTGGGGTCCATCTCGCCATAGGCGGGAAGTCCGTACATTTTTACATACATTTCAAAGGGCTTGAAAAGCTTCGGGTTTTTCAGCTTGGTCGGCGGCTGATGGTTCTGGTCGTGCTCCGGCGTATTGGTATCTTCTCCGTCTACCAGGCAGAAGATTTTTTCGTCGGATGAGATATCGGCTTGAAAAGCTCTGGTGTCGGCTTCTGTCATCCATCCGCAGAGAATATAGAAATTTTCATGCTTTCCGGTGCAGGCTGCCGCTTTCCGAACATCGAAATTTCTGGAAAACTGAAGAAGTGTGTTTCTGGCGGTAACGATGGTTTCTGCCTGATCCGCAAGAAATCTCTGGTATTTCTGTTTCTGTGCTTCCAGATGCTTCAGGGCATCCTCGTATTGTTTGCTTACGCTTGAAAATGCCTGCTGGGCAGTTCCGGTATAATTATCCGGCACAAAGATCTTTTCAAAGTGCATAGAAGAGTAGGCGGCATCAATTTTGTGCGCATCATGCTTCGGTACGAAGTAAACGCCCCAGACGTATTGGTCATCTTCATCGCATTTAAGGAAGATCGTGTTCAGATTGTCGTAAATATATTTCTTGAATTTCTCATAATACTGTTTCTCGATACGTCCGAAATGAAAATGGATATACTTCAGATGAAGTATGGATGAAATATCATAATCAATATTTCGGAAGGGACGTATGATCCGCAGTGACTCTTCCAGAGAGGAACATTTTTTTTCCAGTTCGGACTGTTCCTTCTGGAGCTGATCCGCCTGGGAGCGGATCTCCTTTACTGTGGAAAGTGCTGTTTCAATACCCGGGCTTTTGTTGGAAGTGGACGGAGGAGTTTTCAGCTCCTCATAAATGGTATTGATGGAATTTAAGGCATCTCTGTAGGGGTTGACATCCAGGAAAGGCGTCAGACTTTCTACTGTGGTCAGCTCTGAGAGAGCGTTTTCCAGATGGATCTCGTACTTGCACAGGTAGGTGTTTACAACCCGGTCGATATCTGCCTTGGGACCGGTGATGCTCAGAAAATTCATTTTTTCAATCACGTTGCTACCTCCTGGTTATTAACCGTTGCGTATATAACGCAGGGATTGTTCTGGGTCCACGCCATAGCGCACGCATTCAAGGGCAATGGTCAGACGGTTGACTTCATGTTCTTTGTGATATAAATAGGAATAGATGACTGCTACGGAATAGGGATCCTTGCGTGCTTCCTGTTCCAGTATGCTGCGAAGAATATAGTTATAAAATTCTTCCAGACTGGCGACGGTCAGCTGTTCGTATTTCTTACCATAATAAGTTCCATTGAAGATACGACGGAACTCTTCTGGTGTAGGGGCCTCCACAAGGGTGGTGATCTCCTCTTTGCGGAGCTTGTAGTTCATGGGGACCAGCAATGCGTAAATAGCAGCCGGTTCCATCTGAAAGCAGCGTTTGGAGCGCTGGATGAACTGCAGGTTCAGCATATCGAATTTTTCACCGTAAGCCTTGGTGATCTGTTTCAGATCGTTACCTTTGAAAAGCTTCTTCCGCACATTCCAGATCTGTGAAAAATACGAAAGGTCAAGTGCCATGCCGAAGTCAAAAAGCGTGGCATTTCCACGTTCGTTGACCTGAGACAGCGGAATAAAAAAATCATTTCCCTTCAGTGCCGCAATGAATTCATCCATATTGGTGCAGGCGGTAAGCCTGTCAATGTCCAGCTTGGAATGATGTCTGAAAAAATCGCGGTAGGGAGAAATATCTACGGGATCGGTGTCCCGGTGGTCAAAGAGATTCGTCATGATTTCTTTCAGGACGCGGATCTCATAACGCTTCGAGTAAAGCGACAGGAACGTTCGCTGTTCCTGATTTGCAAAGTGGTAAAGCCTTGAAAAATTCAGGAAGATGGATTTCTTCAGGAGTTTTTCTATCTGTCCGCGGTGAAGATCATTTTCATCGAGACCGGACCAGATATTCTGATATTCGGGAGTCCGTTTCAGGTAGGCTGTTACCTGGGGGACATTGGGAAGCTGAACGATTTCTTCCAGCTGCTCATCTGTCACAAGCCTGCTCTGCATGGCGCGGATCTTGGTGGAGAGTCCGCTGTATGAGAGGACAGAGCCCATTGAATCACTTCCTTTCCCTTCAGGTTTCGGTGATGCCTGTTATTTTCTGAAACAGCTCACTGCAAAGACTTTCGTGATGGGCTTCGTAATAGGCATCCAGCCTGGATAGCTGGTCTTCGGTTTCTGCACGAAGCTCATTGATCCGGGCGTCTTTCTCGCAGGCCAGATCTTCACGGATCTTCCGGATCTCGTCGCTGGTTTCTTTTTCAAGTGAAGCGTCGAATTCCTTCGTCTGTTTTTCTGCTTCTTCCGAGAGAGCCTGTTTCTGTCGCGCAGCGTCCTGCATGATGGCATTGGCTGTAGCTTCGATTTCCGAAAGCTTATTTAGGATTTGTTCCATAGCGCCCTCCTTGTTTGTTTATAGTTTATAATTGATTTTTATATGATACACCTTTTTTATGGTAAAAACAACTAAAATTGTGTTAATTTTTTTGCAAACTTTGAATAAATGTGTTCAAAAAAAGACGGAAAAAGAATATGTGTTTATTAGACGATATATTCTTTTTGGGGAAAATGAAAACCGCAAAGGGGCCGTAAAGCCACGGCCCCTCTGCACACCCCTCGGGCTTTTTTTGAAGGAGTGCTTGGTTGTGGTGACGGGAGGTTGTTAACTTGTGGTTGTATGCTTGGGTATTGGAATGCGGGAGGCTGAGCCGATGTGGGTTTCTGGATTCTGCGGTGTTGGAGAGTGGAAGGTTGAGCCGATGTGTGGGGACGGCGAGGCGCTTTGCTGTCGCCTGGGGATGGGAAGATTTTTTATTTTTTGCTTGCAACGGTGGGGGAATTACATGTATAGTTGGGTATTGGGACGTCGTGTGAATGCGGGTTTTTCAGGAATGATAGTGAATGAGAAATTTTATTATTTATCGAACGAGAACCAAATTCGCGAGGGCGTTTTTGTTGGAGGGGCTGGTGAGGGCGGAGATGAGTGTGTCTGATTGAGCTTGCTGGCTGCGAGATGTAATGTGTTGAATTGTATATTATAAGAAGATTAATTGGAGGTTGTTTATGAGATTACGTAATATTCCTGGGGCTAAGGATGCTATTTTGGAGTGTGACTGGGTGATTGATGAGCCGGAGAGGTTTAAGGGGAAGTGGGATAGTGTTTTTGGGGAGAAGAGGCCGCTTTTTCTTGAGGTTGGTATGGGAAAAGGGCGTTTTTTGATGGATATGGCGCGGTTGCATCCTGAGAAGAATTTTATTGGAATTGAGATGTATGACAGTGTGCTGCTTCGGGCGCTGCAGAAGAGGGAGGAGCTTGAAGAGGCCGGGGAGAATTTTTCCAATCTTGTGTTTATCCGTGTGGATGCAAGGTTTTTGCCGGAGATTTTTGAGAAGGATGAGGTTGACGGGATTTATCTGAATTTTTCGGATCCGTGGCCGAAGGCGCGTCATGCCAAGAGGAGGCTGACTTCCAGAGAGTTTCTGAAGAGATATGAGCAGGTTCTGAAGAAAGATGGTGCTGTGGAATTTAAGACGGATAACCGTGAATTGTTTGAGTTTTCTCTGGAAGAGGTGAAAGAGTCTGACTGGAATCTGGAGGTTTGTACCTTTGATCTTCATCATGATGAGGAACTGGTGAAAGGGAACGTGATGACGGAGTATGAGGAGAAATTTTCTTCCATGGGTAATCCGATCTGCAAGATGGTAATCAGACAGAAATAGAGGGAATAAAATGCAGGAAGAGATTTTTGAGAAGTATCCGATCCCGAAGGCGTATTTTAAACTGGCGCTTCCGGTTGTGTTCAGCATGGTGATCTCGCTGATCTATAATATGGTAGATACTTATTTTATTGCGGGAACCGGGAATACGGATCTGGTGGCGGGTGTTGCTCTGGGTACACCGATCTTTACGCTGATGATCGCTCTTGGAGATATTTTTGGCCTGGGCGGAAGTTCTTTTATTTCCAGGCTTTTCGGGGAAAAGAAATTCGAAGATGCGAAGAGGATCAGTGTGTTTAGTTTTTATGGGGCCATTGTCTGTGGTGTAGTGGTTGCCGTCGTTCTGATGCTTTTGCGAAGCCCCGTTCTGGGGTTGCTGGGTGCAAGTGAGGCAACCTGGGAGTATGCTTCTCAGTATTATACCTGTATCGCACTGGGCGCTCCGTTTATCATTGTGGCGCTGACGCCATCCAATCAGCTGCGTACAGAGGGTTTTGCCACAGCATCTATGATCGGTTCTGTGCTTGGTGCGGTTGTGAATATCATCCTGGATCCGGTGATGATCTTCGGGCTTGGCTGGGGTGCGGCAGGTGCTGCCACAGCTACAGTGATCGGAAATGTGTGCACGGATATTTTCTTTGTGTGGTTTCTTATTAAGAAGAGCAGAAATCTCTCTGTGAACCCTAAGGGATTTCATATTTCAGGGGCGGAGATCGGGGCGGTTTTTGCAATTGGGATTCCGGCGTCCGTGACAAATCTGATGCAAAGTATCGGGATTGCCCTTACAAACCGTGCGCTGCTGGGATTTGGTGATGATAAAGTTGCGGCTATGGGGATTGTTATGAAAATCAATATGATCGCGGCGCTGGTGCTTGTTGGCTTTGCTTTTGGCGGGCAGCCGCTGATCGGGTACAATTATGGTGCGAAAAACCGTGAGAGACTGAAGGGAACGTTGAAATTTGCCTATCTGTTTGAAAGCGGGCTGGCACTTGTCCTGATGGTTGTACTGGGAGTTTTTGCCCCGCAGCTGGTGAGGATCTTTATGAGTGCCCCGTCCGTTGTGGAAAATGGCGCACTGATGCTTCGCCTGCAGCTGGCAGGTATGGTATTTATGGGAATTGTGCTGATCAGTGCCTGTACCTTCCAGTCAGCAGGACAGGCAGTGGGAGCGTTTCTCCTGTCCGTCAGCAGACAGGGTGTGATCTTTGCCATTGTGCTGAATGTGGCACTTCAAGTTGCCGGATACCATGGTGTGCTGGCATCCCAGGCGATTTCGGATCTGCTGACCGCGGTGCTTGCAGTGGTGCTGGTTGTGCGGTGGTGGAAGTCGGTGGAGTTTTAACCAAATCAAGTAAGTCCCCTGCGGGGTTGCGAAAAGCAATAAGCAGTTGGTGGGGACTTGCTTGTATCAGGAGGAGTTATTTGGTTATGAGCAAGTAGCGAAGCGGATTGCGAATATCCGCTTGACATTTATTGTGAATAAGATTTTTTTCAGGCTGATCGGGAAACTGACCGGCCTGTTTTCATATAATAAATAAGGATAGGGGGGAAGAAAGCTTGAAAAAAAGGAAATCCAGTTCATTTCGACGAAATCTCAACAGTGTAAACCGCAGCATCAACAATCAGGCTGCCCAGATCAGAAATTCGCTGTCAGAAATAGAAAAATCACTGAACAAAATTGCATCAAATGAAGATATAAAAAATAAAAAAGAAAAAAATAAAAAAAATTAAAAAAAGGTGTTGACTTTCTTCAAATCATAACGTATAATACAACATGTCTTGAGGAACGAACGAAACAAAAAACGAAAGACAAATAATTAAATAAGCGTCTTTAGCTCAGTTGGTAGAGCACCTGACTCTTAATCAGGGTGTCCAGGGTTCGAACCCCTGAAGACGCACTAAAGGCACTGTTTTTGCAGATATAGAGCTGCGGGGACGGTGTTTTTTTGTTGTGTTTATGTGGGTTTTAAGAGGGGATAAGGATATCTGGGCGTGAAGTGATGCGGAGTAAATGGACCGAGATGAAAATGTCGATCATCAGATAGAATCAGAATGTCTAATATAGACACCATGATTATAGGTATAGATCCTTTTGAATAAAGAAAGGATGGTATACTATGGGAGTTTGTAAGAAGATAAAAAGGAGGGCCGGGTCTTGGAAGGGACCCGGCAGAGTATGAAAAGAAAAATAAGTAATGATCTATAAGATGAAAAAGCTTTGTGCTTTATTTGTTTACTAATATACCGTCAAAATGTGATAGAACTGTGAGAAGCGTTTTAAAAATTTGTGAGGAAAGTCTAAATATCTTATAAAGTCTGATAAACTGCGAAGCAGTTATTCGGTGTAGAGCCGCGTAGCGAAGCGGATTGCGAATATCCGCTTGACTCGAATCAAGTAAGTCCCCTGCGGGGGGTGCGAAAAGCAATAGCAGTCGGTGGGGCTTGTAAGAATAGAAAATTCTGAAATTTGTACAAAAATAGTGAAAATAAATAAGACTTTTTTAAGCCGATACGGTATAATAAACCATAGCATAAAAATCCGGAGGGGAAATGAACGAGGATGGATGTGGTACACATGTTATATGAACAGGTGCGGAAATTTTTCTGAGGGGTATAAATGAATATATCTATATTTTATATTCAGCGGAAAATGTAATATCCGGAAAGATGGTTCAATTCTGAGGTATTCAGATGAAAAGGGAGGAGATGGCTATGGAGAAAGTGTTTGAGGCGATCAATGGAGTGTTCAGCTTTATCGGTCCACTGTCTGATTTTCTGTGGGAGTTCCCCACGAATTTTGACTGGTACAGCAATATTCCGATTCTGGGAAATATATCCTTTGCGATCATATTACTTCTTGGGTCCGGGATTTTTTTTAGTTTCAGGATCGGTTTTATGCAGGTGACTTACTTTAAAAAAGGAATCAGGACCATGACGGAGAAACGTGTTGTGGAAACAGGAATTTCGCCGCTTGCATCGTTTTTCCTGAGTTCAGCTATGCGTGTAGGACCGGGAAATATCCTGGGCGTAACAGGTGCTATTGCAGTGGGTGGACCGGGGGCCCTGTTCTGGATGTGGATATCTGCGTTTTTTGGGATGGCAGTTGCATACATGGAGGGTGTCCTTGCTCAGATTTTCAAGGAGAAGAAGGACGATGAGTTCGTAGGAGGTCTTCCTTTTTATGGGAGAAAGCTTCTTGGAAATAAGGTATGGATCGGCGTTTTTCTTTCGGTATTGTATATTTTGTATGCGCTTTGCTGTCTGCCGGCACAGGGCTTTAACGTTGTTTCATCAGTAGGACGCATGGCAGAGATCGTAACCGGAAAAACCATTCCAAGCGGATCAGCCTTCTATTATATAGTAGGTACGCTGATCGTAATCCTCACAGCAGCTATCGCATTTGGCGGAATCAAAAAAGTATCCAGATGGACAGATATGATGGTGCCGGTGATGGCAGTGCTCTATATGGTAGTAGTGTTACTTCTTATCATATTGAATTTTACCCGTATTCCGTATTTCTTCGGAAGTGTGTTTGCAGGAGCCTTTAAGCCGGATGCATTTTTTGGAGGTGTTTTTGGAACAGTTCTTGCACAGGGCGTAAAACGAGGCCTGATGTCCAATGAGGCTGGTCAGGGAACGATCACCATGTCAGCGGCAGCAGCTGACGCAAAGCATCCATGTGAGCAGGGTGTGATCGCTTCTCTGGGAGTTTTTCTTGATACCATTGTGATCTGCACACTTACCGGATTTGTGGTAGTTATGGCACATTGCTGGACGGGAGCAGATGCGGAAAGCTGGCAGGCTCTTGATAAACTTCCCAAATATACGGAGTCCATTGCTGTGCTGACTCCGGGAACTGCAATGAACGGGATCGTTACATTTCTTGTAACCTTATGTTTCTGCCTGTTTGCATTTACCTGTCTGCTTGGAATGATCAGCTTTTCGGAAATCGCAGCCAACCGTATCCGCAAGGATAAGATCTGTATTAATTTTGTACGCTGTATCGGTCTTTTTGTTGCCGCATTTGGTATCCTCTGTAATATCGCAGGACTGGAGCTTGGAAATCTCTGGGCATTTTCTGATCTTGGAAATATTCTGATCGTATTTTTCAACGTACCGATCGTTTATGTCGGTGCGAAATATGTTTTCCGGGCGACCAGACATTATAAGAAGAATGACGGTACTCCGTTTACATCGGAGGTAATTGGAAGAAATGACTGCGCTTACTGGGATGAGCAGGCAAAAAAAGTAGTGAAAAATTTTTCCGGAAAATAAAAATTCCGGCGGGAGATAAAATTAGCATTGTAAAAGTGCATGTACTCATTTATAATGAGTAACAGATTCTAAAGATGTTATAAATAACAGGAGGAAAGCCTTGAAAAGAGAATTAGTTATTGTCATTGATTTTGGCGGTCAGTACAATCAGCTGGTTGCAAGACGTGTCAGAGAATGCAATGTATATTGCGAAATTTATTCTTACAAGACAGATCTTGAGAAGATTAAAGCGATGAATCCTAAGGGAATCATCCTTACCGGCGGACCAAACAGCTGCTATGAGGCAGATTCACCGACTTACCAGAAGGAATTATTTGAGCTTGGTATTCCGGTACTTGGACTTTGCTATGGAGCACAGCTTATGATGCATGTCCTTGGCGGAAAAGTTGAGAAGGCAGATGTCAGCGAATACGGTAAGACAGAGCTTCTCATCGATAAGAAAGATTCCAGGATCTTCAAAAATGTATCCGACAAAACAATCTGCTGGATGAGCCATACAGACTATATTTCCCAGACTGCACCGGGATTTGAGATCGCTGCACATACTGCAGACTGTCCGGTAGCAACTGCACAGAATGAAGAGAAGAAACTGTATGCGATCCAGTTCCATCCGGAAGTACTGCACACAGTAGAAGGAAAGACAATGCTGTCCAACTTCGTACTTGGTGTCTGCGAATGTGCCGGAGACTGGAAGATGGATGCCTTTGTTGAACATACGATCAAAGAGATCCGCGAGAAAGTCGGTGATGGAAAAGTTCTCCTTGCCCTGTCAGGTGGTGTAGATTCCTCCGTGGCAGCAGGACTTCTTTCCAGAGCGATCGGTAAGCAGCTTACCTGCGTATTTGTAGATCATGGCCTTCTTCGTAAGGATGAAGGTGATGAGGTTGAAGGTGTATTCGGACCGAATGGTCAGTTTGATCTGAACTTTATTCGCGTGAACGCACAGCAGAGATATTACGACAAGCTTGCCGGTGTTACAGAGCCTGAAGCGAAGCGTAAGATCATCGGTGAGGAATTTATCCGTATCTTCGAGGAGGAAGCCAAGAAGATCGGTGCTGTAGATTTCCTTGCACAGGGAACCATTTATCCGGACGTTGTAGAGAGCGGTCTCGGCGGAGAATCCGCAGTGATCAAATCCCATCACAACGTAGGAGGTCTTCCGGATTTCGTTGATTTCAAAGAAATCATTGAGCCGCTTCGTGACCTGTTCAAAGATGAGGTCCGTAAAGCTGGCCTTGAGCTTGGAATTCCGGAAAGACTGGTATTCCGTCAGCCATTCCCGGGCCCGGGACTTGGAATCCGTATCATCGGTGAAGTCACCGAGGAAAAAGTACGCATCGTACAGGATGCAGACTACATCTACCGTGAAGAAGTCGACAATGCAGCCGCCGACTACAAAAAAGAACACGGAGAAGATCCGTCCTGGATGCCGAACCAGTACTTTGCAGCCCTTACAAATATGCGAAGCGTAGGTGTAATGGGAGACTTCAGAACATACGATTATGCAGTGGCGCTTCGCGCCGTTAAGACCATTGACTTCATGACTGCGGAGTCTGCTGAGATTCCTTATGCAGTACTTAATAAGGTGATGAACCGTATTATTAATGAAGTTAAGGGCGTAAACCGCGTATTCTATGATCTTACAAGTAAGCCGCCTGGAACGATTGAGTTTGAATAAATCGAGTTGCTTAAAAAAGCCAGTGTTTATGCGGGTTTGAGGCACTTCGAGTAGTCTTTTGATAACAAATTGATAACAGTTGCATAAGAGCCATTATTCTTCTAATCCAGTGGTTTTATGGTTAGAGAATGATTGACAGGCGGTTGTGCAACAAATAAATCCATATTAGAAAGCCCTTAGCTGTGGGTATGAAACTCATGGCTAAGGGCTTTTTGTCGTCTTTATTTATCTGGTTTGAGTTGATCTTTGAACATTTCAACTAAAGCGTCACTAAGTTCCTGTGATGGCACTTTCGCCCATCTCTGTGTGGTATCGAACTTCGGATAGTGGTAACGCCAGTTATCGTAATCTTCCTTGCTGATTTCTTCGGAAGATAACTTGTCCGCCTGTTCTTTCCATGCATAGAGCATTTTCAGTAGTTCGTGAGCGTCTTTCCCTTTGTTCTTGTTGACTTTCAGACAGATTTCTCCGTCTGCTTCGCTGACAGTCAGACCGTATAAATCTTCAAGGGTAAATAAGGTGTGCATCAGCCCGATATAGCTGTCAATATCAGGTACATCGAGGGCATGAGGGGAAACATCAAGTGCCTGTGCCAATGCAGCAGTAAGTTCCGCTTTCGGTTTTCTTGTTCCTGTTTCATATTGTGCTAACCGTACATCGGCACTTCGCTCAGGAAATCCGACAATCGTGCCAAGATATTTTTGTGTCATTCCACGCAGAATGCGGAAAAAATGTATTCTTTCTCCAATAGCCATCATCATCGCTCCTTGTATATGTAGTGTAATCAGTATAGCAGATATGTTTAGGAGAAGTCAAGATAATACAAAACAAAAAAGTTTAATATTTTCCCGAAAACTGCTTGACACAAGCAAATATGCTTAGTATAATAGGTTCAAAATTAAACAAATAAGTTTAGAGAAAGAGGAGGGCAATCTATGGAGAACAAATTTATTCGTGCCGAAGAAGTGGCACAGGAACTAAGCGTATCAAAGCCTTATGCCTATAAGTTAATCCGACAGCTGAATGAGGAACTGAAAGCCAAAGGTTTTATTACGATTACAGGGCGTGTGAACCGCCAGTATTTTTATGAAAGGCTCTACGGAGCAGGAAAGGAGGAAAAGTAATGCCGGTATTTAAGAATGAAGCCAATGGAACATGGTATGTGATGGCGAGGTATGTGAACTGGAAAGGCGAGCGTAAGCAGAAATGCAAACGTGGTTTTGCTACCAAGAAAGAAGCACAGGAATGGGAGCGGATGTTCCAGTTACAGAATGCGTCTGACCTTGATATGAGCTTTGAAGCGTTTACCGAACTGTATATCCGAGATGTGAAAACACGTCTGAAGGAAAACACATGGCTGACAAAGGAGCATATCATCCGCACGAAGATACTTCCGTATTTCGGGAAGTTAAGGATTAGTGAGATTTCCACAAAAGAGATTATCACATGGCAGAATGAACTGCTTGCCTATCGGGATGAGAAGAAAAAGCCTTACTCACAGACGTATCTAAAAACGCTGCACAATCAGCTGTCAGCCATATTTAATCATGCGGTACGCTACTATGAGCTGCGTTCCAATCCTGCCGCAAAAGTAGGAAATATGGGAAGTGAGGAACACAAGGAAATGCTGTTCTGGACAAAAGAAGAATATAAGAAATTCTCTTTTGAGATGATGGATAAGCCAGTTTCCTTTTACGCTTTTGAAATGCTCTACTGGTGCGGTATTCGAGAAGGAGAACTGCTTGCATTGACCGCAGCCGATTTCGATTTTGAGAAAGAAACCGTCAGAATCAATAAATCTTATCAGCGGCTACACGGGGAAGATGTGATTACCACACCGAAAACAAAGAAAAGCAACCGCATTATCAAAATGCCGAAGTTTCTTTGTGAGGAAATGCAGGAATATCTGAGTATGCTTTACGGATTGAAGAAGAAAGACCGTATCTTTACAGTCACAAAAAGTTATCTCCATCACGAGATGGATAGAGGGGCAAATGCCGCAGGAGTAAAGCGTATCCGTATTCACGATCTCCGTCACAGCCATATCAGTTTACTGATTGATATGGGCTTTTCTGCGGTGGCGATTGCAGACCGTGTGGGGCATGAAAGTATTGATATCACTTACCAATACGCTCATCTGTTCCCGTCAAAACAGGCGGAAATGGCAGATAGATTAGATGATTTAGAGAAAGGAGAGATTGCAAATGTCAGCTAAGAACAGGGATAACAAAAACCGTTGGAGGAACATCACGGTAGGATTTCGGGTATCTCCCGAAGAAAATGAACGCATCAACAAGGCGGTTGCCTTATCAGGATTGCCAAAACAGGAATACTGTTACCGCCGCTGTCTGAATCAGGATGTGGTGGTACAGGGCAATCCGAGAGTGTATAAGGCACTCAAACTGGAACTTGCTGATGTTCTTACAGAGTTAAGAAGGATTGAAGCAGGAAACAGCGTGGATGAGGAACTGATGAATGTAATTGAGCTGATTGCCATTATTCTTGGCGGTCTGAAAGGAGAGGATGAGAATGGAGAATAAAAAAGAAAAGACTGCCCCGAATGTATCTGTTGGCGCAGATACGGAGCAGCCGATTTTCAAAAACACTAAAAGTAGTATATCCGAGTATGAGGAAAATATCAAGAGTTTTGAGGAAATGCAGAGAGAAATGCAGCTGAGTTTAGACCCAACCTATCTCAAAGCAGTTTCCATGAATGAACTGTTTGACACCCAGTATCAGAGCAAGCCGCCGTTGATCGACGGTCTGCTCTATCCCGGCACTTATATTTTTGCAGGTTCTCCCAAACTGGGAAAGAGTTTTCTGATGGCACAGCTTGCCTATCATGTCAGCACAGGCACACCGCTTTGGAATTACAGCACCCGAAAAGGAACGGTATTGTATCTTGCCCTGGAGGATGATTACCGCCGCTTACAGGAACGTTTGTACCGGATGTTTGGAACAGAGAGTGCAGACAACCTTTTCTTCTCTGTTTCAGCCGGTCAGTTGGGGAAAGGACTGGATGAACAGCTTGCAAGGTTTGTGGCGGAGCATACGGACACGAAACTGATTATTATTGATACGCTCCAAAAGGTGCGTGAGGTTAGTGGAGATAATTACAGTTACGCAAACGATTATCAGATTATGGCAAGGCTGAAAAGTTTTGCAGACGCCCACGGGCTTTGTATCCTGCTCGTACACCACACAAGGAAACAGACTGCGGATGATAAGTTTGATATGATTTCAGGAACAAGCGGATTGCTTGGTGCGGCAGACGGAGCGTTCCTTCTTCAGAAAGAAAAACGGACTGGCAATGCAGCAACTTTGGAAGTATCGGGCAGAGATCAGCAAGACCAAAAGCTATATCTTATCCGCAACACAGAAACGTTATTGTGGGAACTGCAAAGGGCAGAAACCGAATTATGGAAAGAGCCGCCTGAACCTTTACTGGATGAGATTGCCGAACTTGTTATGAAGGATAAATCCTTTTGGGAAGGTTCAGCAACGGAACTGGTTTCGCTGATAAAGGTAGAAATTCAGCCCCACGTTATCACAAGGAAACTAAACGTTCTTTCAGGAAGATTGTATGCAGAACATGGCATTTGTTATAAGAGCAACCGTACCCATGATGGAAGAAAAATACGGTTTTGGAAAGACGAAACGGAAACAGCGTGACAGTTGGTGACGGTTGTGACGGTATTTTTGACAGTAGGGGCGGTATTAAAATAAGCGTCACAACTGTCACATACCGTCACGGAGAGGAGGGGATACGATGAGAAATGTGCAAATACCACAGGAATTATTTATGCAGCTGCTCCGTTTTCATTTGATGGAAGATGAAAGCTGCGAGAGAGAAATCAAGAAGGAGTTGGAGAAGAAACTGGACAAAATGGTCATGCGTGACCTGTTTGGAAAATCAAAAACTGCACCGACAAAGGAAGAACGGGAACAGGCAAGAAAAGAATATCTGGACAGACGGGGCGTGTTGGAGAGTTTCCGTTGGTAATTCTTCTTTGATGATAAGGACAGGGGTGTGGCACACCCCTGTAAATAACAGATAAGGCAGGAAAGGAGTATTGCAGATGTTAAAGCAGCCGGAAAGAGAATGCAGAAATGTGAATGATTTATTTTATGAGATGGAGGGCAGACAGATACAAAAAATGAACAAGGTACTGGCAGACGTGGAGCTGACAAAAGCAGAGGAAAAAACTCTGATATGGCTTGCCGGATGGGAAGAAAGTACCGTAGATCATCTGCTGTCAGTTATAGAAAAAACAGCCCGGATACGGGCAGATAAAAAGGGTGGATACGCCCATAAATCTAAATGTGAATCCGAAAAGTAATCGGATTGTATTAAACATAAAACAAGCCCTCGGCGTTTGAGAGCGAAATACACCCATCGCACAAACTACGTTTATGCTCTGTGTATTTCGCCCTGCCGGGAGCTATGCTGCCGATAGGCAGATAAGCTCGTAAACAGGTGCCTACGCACCTACTCACAATAAAGTCGGCGGGAGCCGGGGAAGGGGGATGCTTATAGGCAGACATTCATTTATCAGACAAAGCAAACTGTCCGATGTGGCAGGAAGGATTGATTATATCTCCAATCCGAAACGACAGGAATATCTCTATGCGACCTATCAGACAGAAGGGGCAACACTGGAGTTTTGGAAAAATCTTGAAAGAGAAAATCAGTTGGACTTTAAGGCGAGTGGTTCAGCAGGAAAATGTATTGAAGGGCGTGAGTTTATCATAGCACTTCCCGAAAGTTTTGTTCAGTACAGGGCAGATGATGTGGTAAGACTTTTTACGGAAACTTTCCATAAAAGATATGGTGTGGAGTGCAGTGCTGCCCTTCATCACAACAAGGCAAAGACGAATTATCATATTCATCTGGTATTCAGTGAACGGAAAATGTTGGAACAGCCTGAAGTAAAGATTGCTACCCGGAATATGTTTTATGATGAGCAGGGAAAGCATAGACGCACAAAGAAAGAGGTTTTGGACGAGCAGGGCAACCTTCGGGCAGGATGCAGTATTATCTCCAAAGGAGAAGTTTATGAAAGCCATATCTTTACGAAAAAGGATGAATGGTTTAAGAACAAAGCTTTTACCAAAGAAGTCAAGGAACTGTTTACCGATACGATCAACCGATATGTAAAAGAGGAATCAGAAAAACTATCCGTATTCCAACAGGGCGGCGTATATTTGGCAACCAAGAAAATCGGAAAGAACAATCCGAAAGCAGAGGAGATAAAGGCGGACAATGCGGCAAGGCAGGAATGGAATCGGACAGTTGATGTGGCATTAGTCGAGGGCGTTCCCGAAGAAGATATTTTGAAAATCAAGCAGGAAAAAATCACAGACAAAACGCTGCAATCTATCAGGACATACGGTTGGCTACCGGATATGTTTCGTCAGATTATCCGAGGTGCGAAAGAGTTTTTACAGGAAGTAATTTTCAAATTTAAACTACCGCCGAAACCTGTACCCAAGATTGACTTGCAGGAGTGGAAAGATATGCAGAAGCTCATGTATGAATTGCAGAGACAGTCCATGGAGATAAAACGCACACAGCAGGATATTTCTTCTTTGAAAAAGCAACTGTCACAGTTACGAGGACTATTTAAAGGCAAAGAGCGAAAATCTTTGGAGGGGAAAATTGAACTGTTAGAGGATTTGGAAAAACGTCTGCACAAGAGTTTGGAACAGATCGTAAAGCGGGAAGGCTATCCCAATGTGCAAGCCTTTCAGAAGGTTTATAACAAGGCAGAAGAATTGATTATAGAATACAACGAAGAACTAAGGATATGGAAAAAGCAGACGGAACAGAAAAAAGAGAAACCGTTAGAACAGCCGAAAAAAGCGAGCGTACTTGAAAAGCTGCACCGCTATCAGCAGGAAGGCAGACAGCAGCCGAAACAGTCAGTCAAGAAGAAATCTATGGATAGAGAACGATAAGAAAGGTGGAAACGATTATGAAGAAAACAATATTTGAAGAAATGGGCGGCACTTATATCAGACATGGGGATTATCTTATTCCTTGTCTTACCTTGCCGGAGGAAGAAGAACAGAGATTTATAGGCGTATGGGGACAAAGACATTTACGTTATTTGAAAGAACATCGCAGAAGGGTATATTTGAATCTGCTTACAAGTGGAAGGCTGAATAGTTATCTTGCAGATATAGAAGAACAGGCACAGGAACGCTTTGAAAGGATTGTAGAGCTGATGAAACAGGCACATGGGATCACGGAACAGTTAAAAGCAGAAAATCCGATGGAATGGGTAGTGAGAATGAACAATATACAAGCGTGTGCAAGGGAGATTGTGGATAGTGAGATGATTTATCAATAGGGAAGTGGCAAGGTGGAAAGCAAGTCTGAAATGGCTTGCTTTTCACTTTACGATGAAATTTGGAAGTTGTATAATTAAAAAAAGAAAAAACGTTCTGAAACAAAGTATAGATTTTATTAGTATGGAGGATTTTATGGTAGAAGTTAATTTTTATGATAATATAGATGACAAAATGTTGAAATTTGCCGTTATTATTTCTAAAACAAATGGAAAATGGGTATTTTGCAAGCATAAAGAAAGAGATACACTGGAAGTTCCCGGTGGGCATAGAGAAAAAGGGGAAACAATTTTAGAAACTGCAAGACGTGAATTAAGGGAAGAAACCGGAGCAATAGATTTTATAATTGAACCAATTTGTATATATTCTGTTAAGGGTAAAACCAGAGTGAATGAAGATATTCATACAGAAACTTTTGGAATGCTATTTATGGCAAATATATTTAGATTTGAGGAAATTCATAGTGAGATAGAGCAAATTGTAATTGTGGATAATTTAATTGATAATTGGACATATCCATCTATTCAACCTAAATTGATTGAAGAAGCGAAAAAAAGAGGATTTTTATAAAGGTAGGGACAATCATGAGAGAAGATATTTTGAAGAGTTTACAAAAAGAAATTTATGAAAGATGTCAAAAAGAAACAAATAAGTTTGGTATGGGATGCTATTATCATATTGCAGCAGTGGTAAAAAATGCAGAGATTTTGGCTGATAAATATAAAGCAGATAAAGAAGTTGTTATGATTGCAGGATGGTTACATGACATTGCTTCTATTACTGATTATAGTTTATATGAACTTCATCATGTATATGGTGCAAAAATGGCATACGATATTTTGAAAGAATATAATTATGATGATAAAAAGATTCTTATGGTACAAGAGTGTATTAAAAATCACAGAGGGAGTGTGAATTTGAGAAAAAATAGTCTTGAAGAGTTGTGTGTTGCTGATGCTGATGCAATTTCTCATTTTGATAGTGTACCCAGTTTATTGTACTTGGCTTATGTTCAAAGAGGGTTAGGAATCGAAGATGGGAAGGAATTTGTGAAGGAAAAATTAAAAAGAAGTTTTCAAAAATTATCTCCAGAAAGCAAAAAATACTATAAAACTAAATTTGAAAACGTTATGGAAGTTTTAGCTTGATACATTCTTGGAAAATAAAGTTGATTTTCTAAGCAAAACCGCTTATAATTTGAGTCGTAACATATTGCTATTATCCACAGTTACTGAGCGAGTGTTATCAATGCCGATAACAAAATGATAACATTAGCCCGTATAGGCAGGATAATATGGATAAATCAAATAATCAAAAGAACTGTAAACACGACAGAGAATAATCTCTAAACAAAATTGATTAGTAATTGTCGAGTTTGAATAACCTTTTGTGAAAAATAAGCCATTATTTACAACCGTTCCAAACAAAAAAAGTTAAGTTTTGGCAACAATTTGGCAGCACAATCTAACGCAAAAGTGTTAAGCAAAAAATAATGTATATTACAATATGAAAGAAGACCTAACTGATTTTCTTTTCCAAACTGGAGAGGAATTTCGGTGAGGTCTTCTTTTTATCTATCCGTCACTTGTATGGTCTGTTGCCATTGGAAAAGGAATTAAAGCAGACCACTTTTTTTCATTTCTTCTGATAGTGCATCCTGGAGTTCTGCATCCAAATCAGTAGAAATGGCATTTCTTACAAAGCCGGTTGTCGGTTCAATATTAGGGTAGTTATATCTCCAATTGTCATACTCATCCTGTGAGAGTTCACCCTGTTTTAACTTGGAATATTGGGTAAGCTAGGCGAAGAGCATAGGTGTTATCTGGTCATAAGCCTGATGATCCTCGTCTAGAGTTATACATGGTGTTAAAAGAGCTTAATGTGAAAATGTATAGTTCGGAATTGTATGATAATTATATGAACGTTGTGGATGCGACGGATAAGAAGCTTGTTGAGGAACAGAATGTGAATTATTACAACAATGAAAAACATTGGAATAGGAGTGGGTAAGAAGAATTATTGAAAAGATGGACAGGTATTTTATTGACTAATAATATCTGTCCTTTACGCTTTACATATATTTGATAAATTGAAAAAATCAATTTCAAATTGAAGTAAACTAGATTTGATGATATAATGAAAAAGAAATGATAAATAGTTGTAATGATACGAAAGGGATAATAATGGCAATCAGATACAACAAATTATGGAAGAAATTAATAGATGAAAATATGATGAAAGTTGACCTTAGAGATCAGGCAGGAATTACAACAAATGCACTGGCGAAACTAGGGAAGAATGAACATGTAAGTACACAAGTTTTGGAAAAAGTATGTAAAGTATTGCATTGTGAGATACAGGATATCATGGAATTTGTTCCAGACGAGGAAAGGGAAGAAAAGTAATATGGCTAAGAAGAAAGAAAACAACTGAAAAGGCATTGAACATAGATAATATTTTATTTAATTGTAGAGATTATTTGCGTGCGGCACGTAATTCCGGCTCATTCTTTGAAAAAAGAGATATGATGCTTACGCTAGTGTTCTTGAGGTTTATCGGCGAAAAGTATGAGGATGGAATTGAAAATCTAAAACAGACACTTAAAGAGCAGGGATTAGATCCGGAAGATGAGAACATTAGAGCAGCATTCTTTGATGATGCTACTTTTGCAGATGGTACATATAATTTACCACCAGAAGCAAGATGGTCGACTATTATCAGTACACCGGCACCACAGCTTAATGTTGCACTAGATACAGCTTTGCAAAGGCTTGAGGAAGAAGATCCACAGTTGAAAGGCTGTTTTGTTAAAGGAACATTTACAGCACGCAATTTAGCAGCTAATGATATAAAGAAAATTGTTGATGAAGTGAACAAAATCAGTCATAAGACATTTGGAGAGGAAAAAGACCTTATTGGTCGTGTATACGAATACTTTCTTAAGGAGTTCGCAGTAAATGCTACAAAGGAGGAAGGAGAATTTTATACACCTCATGACGTAGTTCAACTTATTGCAACGATGATTGAGCCTTATGATGGCACCTTATATGATCCTTGCTGTGGTTCAGGAGGAATGTTTATTCAGAGTGCTGAACTTGTAAAGTCAAAGCAGGGAAACTTAAATGGTATCAATGTATATGGTCAGGAAAAAGAACCGGCTACATATCGCCTTGCGAAAATGAATTTGGCTTTGCGTGGAATAAGCCATAATCTAGGAGAAGAAGCAGATTCATCATTTACACATGATTTACACAAGGGATTGCACTTTAACTATATTATGGCAAATCCACCTTTTAATCTGAAAGGCTGGTATAATGACAATTTGAAAAATGACGGTCGTTGGTCTGACTATCAAACACCACCTGAAAGTAACGCAAATTATGCCTGGATTTTGCATATACTTTCACATTTGAAGAAAACTGATGGAGTAGCGGGATTCCTTCTTGCGAATGGTGCATTGAATGATAGCGATACATTGGAAATACGTAAGGAACTGATTCAGAATGATAAAATTGAGGCTATCGTTGTTCTGCCAAGAGAATTGTTTATTACTACAGATATCAGTGTTACTCTGTGGATTCTGAATCAGAATAAAAAAGGCGGAAAATACCATGGAAGAAATCTCCGAAACCGCGAGCATGAGATACTCTTTATGGATTTACGCCAATGGACAGAAAATGCTGTTAAGGGTGAGAGCAAAAAGAAAGTTCGGTTGGATACAGAACAAATTGAGAAGGCAGCAGATATTTATCACACATGGCAATGTGAGGGAACTGATGGAGCAGCCTATGAGATGCCAGAACTTTACCGTAGTGTGTGCATTAATGAAATTGAAAGTAAAGGTTGGGCACTTACACCAAGCAAATATATTGAGTTTATTGACCATGATTTAGATATTGATTATGAAAAGGAAATGGTTCGTATTCAATCTGAAATGCAAGAGGTTATGAAACAAGAAAAGAAATCCCAGCAGATGCTGGAGGAAGCATTTAGGGGTATTGGATATGGGATTGACTAATATTAGATTGGGAGATTACATTGAACGCTCCACGATAAACAACAAAGACTTAAAGTATGGGGTTGATTTGATAGTTGGTGTAAATAGTCAAGGTGTTTTTGCAACTCCTAAAGGGAATACAGATGGAGTAGATTTAAAACCTTATAAAATTGTCGAAAATGGAGCTTTTGTGTATAACCCAACTCGACTTGAATTAGGTTCAATTGCCTACCGTACTGAGGGATTATGTATAGTATCTCATCTATATATGGTTTTTTATCTGACGGATGAGGGAAAGAAAATCATTGATCCAATGTGGTTATATATTTATTTTAGGCGATCAGAATTTTGCAGAGAAGTGAAATTTAGAAATTTTGGAAGTCAAAGACCAGAATTCAATTTTAATGATATGAGTGACATAGTTATTCCACTACCGGATATTGAAATACAGAAAAAATATGTAGATATTTATAATGCTATGCTTGAAAATCAGAAAAGTTATGAGCGTGGCTTGGATGATTTAAAACTATCATTCGAAGCACTGTTGGATGAATATAAACATAAAGTAGAAAAGATGCCTATAGGTTCTCTTCTTAAAGAGGTAGACAACAGAAATATGAATGGTTCAATAAAAAATGTTCAAGGAATAAACATTACTAAGCAATTTATGCCGTCTGTTGCAAATACAAATGGTGTAGATCTTTCAAAATACAAAGTGGTAAATAAAGGACAATTTGTTTTTTCGGGAATGCAGACAGGTAGAGATAAATGCATTCGTATAGCTCTTTTTGATAAGGTTGAACCGATAATTATCTCACCAGCATACGCAGTATTAGAAATAATTGATGCTGATGTTCTTGCAGAGTATGTGATGATGTGGTTTTTGCGTAAAGAAGTTGATCGTCTTGGTTGGTTTATGAGTGATGGAAGTATAAGAACAAATTTAGATATGGATTGCTTTTATGAAATAGAAATCCCCGTTCCGGATATAAATGGTCAGAAATCAATTGTTGAAATATATAATGCTTACAATGTGCGAAGAGATATTAATGAAAAACTCAAAGAACAGATAAAAGACATCTGTCCAATTCTTATTAAAGGCTCAATAGAAGAGGCTAGACAAGCAAAGGGGGCATAGTTTATGGCAAGATTAAAAGAATACAATGGTCATTATTGTGAATCAGAATATGAATATGCCTTCATTGGATTTTTAGAAGCGGAAGGTTGGAAGTATTCTTCTGGTAATAATATCCGTCGTGTTACAAAAAGAGATGTACTAATTGTTGATGATTTCAAGAAATTTATTGCAGACACTAACCCGGATTTGACAGAAGACGAAGTGACACAGGTTTACGATAATGTCCGTCTTGTAGGTGCGGAAAGTGATTTTGCTACTTTGCACAAAGTATATGGTTGGATGGTAAATGGTGTTCAGTTTACGCCGCAGGATGGATTGCCAAGAATGATACCACTTATTGAGTTTGATAATTGGGATAAGAATATCTTCCGTGTAGTGAATCAGTTTACAGTGGAATATACAAACAATGGTCAAAAAGAAAATCGTAGACCGGATGTGCTTTTGTTTGTAAATGGTATGCCACTGTGTGTCATCGAGTTGAAAAATCCCGCTGATGCCAATGCGACTATTTATGATGCTTGGGAACAAATTAATATTCGATACTGGAGAGATATTCCACACCTTTTACACTATTGCCCTTTGGCTTGCATTTCAGATGGTGTGAAAACAAGATTAGGTACAGTACGTACACCTTACGAGCATTTTTATGCTTGGCGTAGAGTAAACGAAGGAGATGTTGTATCCACTCTTCCTTTTGCAGAAACAGAAACTATGATAAAGGGTGTTTATACACCAGAGCGGTTCGTGGAGATTTTTAGGGACTATATCTATTTCCAAGATAGTATTTACGACAGTGATGAAGTAGAAATCGTATGCCGATATCCTCAGTTCTTTGCAGCAAAACTTTTAAAACAAAGTATTGTAAATTCTGTTGTTACGAGGAGTGGTAAAGGTGGTACATATTTTGGAGCAACCGGATGTGGAAAAACATATACGATGGCTTTTCTTGCACGTCAGCTTGCACTTCGTTGTACTAATATTCCGGAAATCGGTTCACCAACAATTATATTAATTGTTGACAGAGATGAACTGCAAAAACAAGGTTCAAAGCTTTTTACAAAGAGTAAAGAGTTTCTTAATCTGGGAGAAGTATCTGTTGTAAAAAACAGAACACAATTAAGGCAGGAACTTGGTGCAAGACAAAGTGGCGGTTTTTATATTTGTACCATTCAGAAATTCTGCGATAGGGAAGATGACAAAATAGGACTTATCAATGATAGGCAGAATATTATATGTTTTTCAGACGAGGCTCACAGAACTCAGCTTGAACATTCTAAGAAAATTCAGTTTAGTAAAGATGCCGATGAAAATATGAAAGCTATGGTTTCAAAACCATATGCAAAAGTATTGAAGGAAGCATTTCCACATGCTACTTTCGTTGGTTTTACTGGAACGCCTATTGCGGAAACTTATCAAACCTTTGGTGATGAAATTGACCGATATACAATGGATCAGGCAGTTGCAGATGGACTTACTGTTTCCATTAAGTATCATCCGCGTATTGCAAAGGTATTGCTTGATAATAAAAAAGTAAAAGAAATTGAGAATTATTATAAAAAATGTGCAGATGATGGTGCAACATATGAGGATATCGAAGCAAGTAAGAAAGCAATGAGCTCCATGGAAATAATTCTTGGTGAGCCTTCCAGACTTGAGCGTCTTGCTACAGATATCCACAACCATTATGTTGCGTCTTGTGCAGGTGATCCGGATAGAATACAAAAAGCAATGGTTGTATGTTCTAATAGAAAGATTGCTTATGCATTATTACAGAAGTTTAAGGATAAATACCCGGAATGGTTTGAGGAAAAGAAATCACCGGATGGGGTTTCTGTAACAGAAGAGGAACTGAAAGAATTGAAACTGATGCCATTTATGGCAATGGTATCTAGTGTTGGTAGTAATGATGAAAAAGATATGTATGATTATCTTGGCGGAGTTAAAAATGATAAGCGTTCAGAAGAATTGGATGCTGCTTTTAAACAGGAAAAATCTAATTTCAGTATTGTCATTGTTGTAGATATGTGGATTACAGGCTTTGATGTTCCTTGCCTTACATATTTATATAATGACAAACCTCTCAAAAAGCATTTGCTGATACAGACAATAAGCCGTGTAAACAGAAAATATCCGGGGAAAGAATATGGTATGGTTATCGACTATATTGGTATTCGCGACAATATGCGTGAAGCTATGAAGGTATATGGAGGAGATACATCTGTTGCACCGACATCCGATGATGTTGAGCAGGCTACATCAGTGTTTAGAGAAGAACTAGAAGTGTTGAAAAACATGTTCACAGGTTATGATTTATCACCATTTTTAAATCCGGAATGTGATCCTATAGAACGATACAGACTCCTTGCAAAAGCAGCGGAATATGTATTTGTATCAACAGAAGAATTACAGTCGGAAGGAAATAAAGGTGTTCAGAAAGTTTCTTTCAAAACCTATTTTTTAAAGACAGTAAAACGAATGAGGACAGCTTTTGATATTTGTCAGCCTTCCGGTTATCTTGGGGAAGAAGAATCTGCACTTGCACAATGCTTTATGGCTATAGCAGGTTTTGTTCGTAAGATGAGCGGAACAAGTGAAGTAGACACTGATACGATGAATCGTGCAGTTTCAAAGATGGTTGAAGAAGCATTAAAATATAATCAGGTGGAAAGTGTTCTTGAAAGCGGAGAGGAAGAAGATATTTTTTCTCCGGAATATTTTGAAAAATTATCTGATGTCAAAATGCCGGCAACTAAATTGGAATTGCTTGTTAAGATGCTCCGTAAACAAATTAAGGAATATGGAAAAGTTAATCAGTTAGCTGCAAAATCATTTCAGGAAATGTTGGAAAAGACGATTGCAGAATATCATGAAAGACGTAAACATCTTACTGCTGAAGAAGCTGGTGAAGCACAGGAACAGGCATCAGAGGATATCATTAAGATTGCAACGGAACAGGCTTTAGCTATTCTTCGTCAGATGAACGAAAATAGGGAGAGTTTTCGAAAAATTGGCTTAACATTTGAGGAAAAAGCATTTTATGATATTTTGATTTCTCTGCGTGACCAATATAACTTTGAGTATGGAACAGATAAAGAAGTGGATGGTGTTATAGTCAATGATAAATGCAAAGCTTTAGCAAAGAAAATAAAAGATATTATTGATACAAAATCTTCATTTGCTGATTGGCTCAATAACCAAAATGTAAGAAATGGATTGAAATTGGAAATCAAAATATGCTTGGTGAAGAATGGTTATCCGCCACAGTATAGTCCGGAAGTATTTAACAAAGTTATGGAACAGGTGGAAAATTTTGAGGAGTATTCTGTAACAGAAGGTATAGGAAGTGAAGCAACTACTTCTGGAAAGATTTATGAGTATGAGCCAGAGCATAAAGTGATGATGGTTGCGGAAGATCCGGTTGAGTACGGAAAAGAATAGATGAAGTATTATTTCTAGGGAGGAGTTAGATTGGATTACATAGATATTATCGAAAAGAGTATATATAATATTGATTCAAAAATCTGTGGAATAATTGATGATTATAGAGTATTGCAAGAACCCCAAAAGGTTGCAGACTATGTAATTCAATTTCTTCGCACTTATTTAGAACATATTGCAGCTCGTATATATGCTTATGAAAATCCTAATGAACAAGTACCAATTAGGGGAAAAGATAAATGGTATACCCAATATATGAAACAACTTAAAGAAAGTAATGAATACGGGTACATATGGAGAATGCATCATTCACTTCAGATTTCGACATCTCATTATGTACCTGCGGAGGATGGAGCTATTCGATTAATGGATGGATATTTACCACAATTATATCATCTAAGAGATCAGATGAGAGATAAGTTTGGGTTGTTGTTGCTGAGTAATTTTGAAGATTATCCGCAGGAAAAAAGTTGTGAATTAGATTCATACTATGAAAAAATATATATTGCATTAAAGGCTATAGATTTAGAAGATAGCAAGGAACATACCAATGATAGATATTACATTACACGAAAAAAATATCGTACGGTAAATGGAAAAGGTTTTTTTGAATACACATTGTCATATGCACAGGAAGAGATAACTAAATTTGATAGGTTTGTTGCATATTCATTCAATGATATTCCAGATAATTATTCTATCCAATGTGATTTTTACCAATCAAATATAGATTTTAATGGAGTTGGGATAGATATAAAGTGTTTAATAGCATGGAATGTAGCTATACGTCCATGTGAATTGGAGAAGTTAGCTAGAATATGTGGATATGATATTGTTGTAAAATCGGATAATCTATATTATAAGGCATTAATGAAATTTTTAAGTAGAACAGGAATGAATTTATTGGATATTCTTTTGGCAGATAATGAGGAATATGAAATATACATTCAGCAAATTGAGCTTAGTAAGAAAACTGAATTGAAGGATACTTTTGATAAAATAAGAGAGGTTATCATTAAAGAAAAACCAGGCAGTAATATTTTAAGGTACATCACAGCTTATTTGAAAAATGATGTTATTAGAGACCAGTTGGCAGATCGTACCAATAATCTTCTATCGTATTTGTATTTGAAGAATGAGGCAATTCCGTTTGATGAAATGCCTTATGCATCAAGTTTATGCGGACATAATTTATCAAAATTAAGGTTGCATAAATGTTTAGAAATATATGATTGTGAATGCCAATATGTTTCTTCAATGGTGAATAAAGAGGCTTATGACAGTAATATATTATATGTAATTGTGGATCATGATAAGTTAGATTATTATCAGTATGAAGTGGGTATTTTTAACAATAACTTATATAATAGTAAGAAGCAACAACTTAGGAAAATAGATACTTTTGCAAATCATTTGTATGTTAAAAATTATTATGAAACAACTAAATCTGTTATAGAAAAGTTGCAGAAATATACATTGGAAAGAATCGATGTATATTCTGATATGATTGATAAACAAGCAGACTTTATGCAAGAAATAGATGATGATAATAAACGAAAAATAGTAGCTAATATATATATGAATTCTAAATTAGGAATGATTTATGGTGCTGCTGGAACTGGCAAAACAAGAGTTGCAGAATATATTGCAAAAATATTCGAAGATAAAAATATTCTTTTGCTTGCTAATACAAATGCTGCGAAAAATAATTTGGAAAGAAGAATAAAATCCTCTTGTGATTGTTATACAGTGTATGATTATTTAAAGAATGGATATAGTTGGAAAAAGTATGATTTGGTTATTTTAGACGAGTGCAGTACAGTGTGTAATGAAGATGTTTTGAATTTGTTTGAGAAGTGTAATGCGGAGGCATATTTGCTAATTGGCGACATATATCAGATTGAAGCGATAAAGTTTGGAAACTGGTTTAACTTTGCGAGATATTTTGTTGATAAAAAATCTGTTTATGAGTTAGTAACTCCATATAGAGCAAAAGATAAATCGATTCTACTTGATATGTGGACTTGCGTGAGAAATTTTGATGAAAATATGTTTGAAAGACTGTTAGCAAATGGATTTATATCAACTTTGAATGAGTCGATTTTTGAAAGAGATGATGATGAAATTGTTTTATGTTTAGGATATGATGGACTATATGGAGTTAATAATATAAATAGATATATGCAGAAAATCAATCCATCTAAGCCGATTGAGTGGGGAAACTGGACATATAAGGTTGGAGATAAAGTTCTGTTCAATGAAAGTAGAAGATTTGGAAATGTTCTATATAATAATTTAAAAGGTAGCATACTATCAATTGATAAAAAAACGGATGAAATCGTATTTCAAATATTGGTTGATAAGATTATTTCTGAAAGAGATGTTCTTTTTTCGGATATCAAACTCATTGATTGCGATTGTGAAGGAAAGTCTATTGTTGAATTTAGTGTAAAAAGACGAGTAGAACGAGATTCGGACTCAGATTATTCTGAACAGATTGTACCATTTCAGATTGCTTATGCAGTATCTATACATAAAGCTCAGGGTTTAGAATATAAATCTGTAAAGGTGGTAATCACAGAGGATATTGATGAAAAAATATCCCACAATATTTTTTATACAGCGATCACTAGAACAACAGATAAACTTAAAATTTACATGAGTAAGGAAACGCAGAAGAAACTTGCGGAAAAATTTGTGAAGAGTAATGTAGGATTAAAACAGGCACAATTATTTGCAGGACAGGCTGGATTGAAGTTGAAAAATAAATTGTCCTCGTAGTTGAGAATATGTAAATAATCAATAATGAAATCGGTTTAAAGGAGTGACTCTGAATGATAGATATATATACAGATAAAAAAGATTCAAAAGATTGGATACTTCAAAACGATTTGTATTTCAATTTAAATACAAGTAATGAAGAAATGTCCTCAAATGAAATAAATCTCATTCAGCAAGTAGATGAGGCGAAGTTGACACCAGATAAGCATATTGAAACAAAATATGGTTTAGGTACAATCCGTAATTTGTCATCTGGTTGCAAGACATTACTTAATATTGTAAAGCATCCTGATAAGGTTGTGAATGTAGAAGAATGTGGTCCGAATGTGCTTAAAATAATTTTTACTATGGATAATATAAAGATTTATATGTCTAGACCATCACTTTTTGATATCCCGGATGATGTGCAAATCAGATTCAATGATTCTGATATAGTGACCGGAGGGAGAGGATATAATGCCTGGTGGGGCAAGGAGTATGAAAGGAGAGAAGCAGATGATTTATAAGAATATTACATTTAAAGCAGATCCATTTTCATACAACCTGGAATTTGACGATAGAATAACTCTTGTTGGCGGAGATAGCGGTACCGGTAAAACAGTGCTTTATGAAATGTTAGAAGATCTACGATTAACTAATGAATACAAAGCTATAAAATTGTTTAATTACAAATCAGATAATTTCTCAGAATCGATTGAACAGTGCAGAGATAGTTTTATTGTAGTCGATAATGCAGATAATTTGATTAATGATGAAGTCAGACGTTTTATTAATTTTGAACCGTCGAATCAATATATGCTTTTCCTACGAAATTGCGACGGACTAAATGTATCTGATAAGAGTTTTAAGGTGTTGAAGTTTGACAATAATAGAATAACACTGGAAGAGGAGTTGTGATATGAAATATTTATGGACGGAAGATACCGGCGCAGGACTTCACTTCTGGGAATTGGTTAATCAACTTTTCTTTGATGATGCATTTGTAATCGAAAGCAAGGGAAGCAATCAAGGCTTATTGGATGCGTTGTCAGATATTGACATGAAAGAGGACGATAAGTATTATATTGCATTTGATTATGTGGTTGATAATCAGGATATTCGTAACAAGTATCGTATATTGAAATCAATAGCAGATAAGGCAGAAGGGAAGATTATCATTCTGAATATGATTTGTTTTGAATACCTGATTCTTGCTTTTGATAAGCTGGTGGCATGGACAGGCACTGGAAAGACAGATAAAATCAAGATCCGTGAAGAGGTTTTATCAGCAATTGAGGATCATAGAATCAACTTGTCAAAGATTGATGATGTGAAGACATTACAGTACTTGGCAGGTTTTAAGAGATACTCTACAGAGCGTGTGATGAAATCATTGGTGGGTGAATTTACACAAAACGAGAAGTGGTCCGTTAAGGGGGCGCTTATGGGCGAGTGTTGGTATAAGGATTGCTGTGTGTCGGAACATCCAGATAATCGGAGGTGTGGTAAGCCGAAGATTGAGGATGGGAATGAGAAGATGAGGATGTTGATACAGTCGGAAAAAGTGCAGAAAATAATTGGAGAAGTCATTATTTAAATTATATCTACTAACAATTGACAGCTGTATTGTAAAAAAGGAAGTGAAGATTTGAAGATTACACATGTTAAAATACGCAATTATAGAAATTTAAGGGATATAGATATAGGTTTAGCAGAAACAGTAGCAATTATAGGGGAAAATAATAGTGGTAAAAGCAACTTTTTAAAAGCAATCACGCTTCCTTTTTTGACTGATGATAATACACATATCAGTAAGAAATTATCATGGATTGATATAAACAATGAAACTAAGAAATGCTATTATAAGAAAATTATTCTGAATCAAAATAAAATTAGGAATGATGAGATTACTGTTGAGCAATTTGCAGAATTTTTACCGACAGTAAGTGTTGAAGTGAATATTCAGGCAAGTGGTGCAGAGGAATATTATGTTAAGGATATGTCGTATGCAATCGAAGATGGAGAAATTCAATATGGAATAAAATATGAGTTCGCTCCTAAGAATTGCGCAGACATATTCAGAGTGGTAAAAGAAGTTGTATCTCAGACTGAAATTAACGATGCAAATTTAAAAGAGGTTAAAATGAATCTCTTACCAGTAGAATATTATAATTATTCAATAAAAGTTTCGGATGGTAGCAATGTGCCATATGATACATTGAGAATGTTCAAGTACGAGGCTCTTGAGGCAGAAAGAGATGATTTTTCAAAAACTAAGAATCAGTTGGGCTCAAAATTTTTGGTTGATTTATTGAAAGATAGACTTTCTGATCAGGATAAATTGAAAATAGAAAAAGAATATAGTCATTTCTTTGAGGCACTAAAAGAAATTAGTGATATTAATGATATAATTAACTGGCAAGAAACATCTGAGCTAAAGGGTGCAAAGAAGTTTTTTTCGCACATTAACATTCTGCCTAATATGCCACCAATGCAATCTATTTTAAGTAGTGTAAGGTTGGGATATTCAGAAGAAGAATTGTCAATGCAAGGATTGGGATATCGTAACTTAGTATTGCTGTTTGTGCTGATTAATTCACTGCTTGGAAAGGAAACAGATATTGCTCTGGATGTTTTAACGATAGAAGAACCGGAAGCTCATTTGTGTATTAATAATACAAGATTGATGGTAAGTTTTTTAAAAGCATTTACGGATAAGAATAAAACTGTGCAGTTGTTTTATTCCACACATAGTACTGAATTCATTAACAAGATGAATTTAAAAAATGTGGTGGTTTTACATAATGGAAAAGCTTACTCATTTGCAGATGAATTAGAGGATGAAGATTTTGCATATTTAGCAAAGAACCCTAATTTGGATCTTTTTAAACTATTTTTCTCTAAGAAATGTATTTTGTTTGAGGGAATATCGGAAGAATTATTAATTCGTTCTTATATTGACTCAAAAGAAACATTAAGTGACATTGAAGTGCTGTCATTTCATAAAGGGTTTAAAAAAATAATGAATATTTGGAAAAAAGTCAATGAAGGTTCTGGCAATAAATTGGGCATTGTTCGTGATTATGATAATCAACCTAACGCTAAGAAGCAACATGATAAATATAATGATGATAAGGAAATATGTGTTAGAACAACCGAGTATTATACTTTAGAACCGGAAATTGTAAATACGGGTGACAACTATAAGATATTGAAGAACAAATATGGAGATGTTTTTGGTTGGAATGATATGACAGCTGAGCAGCTTACAGAAGCGTGGAAAAATGCAAAAGCAACTGATATGTTTACGATTTGTAAAGATTTAGCTAGTGGAGAATTAGAAGGTTTTCAAATGCCAAAACATATCCAAGATGTTATAGATTTTCTTTCACAAGAGTCAGAAGAGGTGTTATAAAGTGGAAATAAATATAGCAGGTGCAGGAGCAGGAAAGACTACAAAGATGTCTGATAAAATAATACTTCTTCGTAATCAAATTGATGCGGAAAAGAAAATATTTTGCGTTGCATTTACTAATAGTGCCGTAGATTGTATTCGTAGAAAGCTGTGCGAACATTATGTACAAATTCCGGAAAACATAATAGTGAGTACGATTCATTCGTTTTTGTATAGGGAAATAATAAAGCCATATTATCATTTACTTTATGGAAAGAAATATGAAAAAATTTCTATTGCAGAATTACCACAAGACGCAAAGTATAAAAATGCAAAGATTAAAAGACTTGATGATATGAATGTACTTCATCAAACAGTAATTCCTGAACATGCTAAATGGGTATTGTGTAAAAAATCAAAGGATACAAAAAATATAAAAGATGGGAGACAAATAATTAAAAATGCAATTGTAAAATATTGTGGTGCAATCTGTATAGATGAAGTACAGGACATAGATAAGCATATGCAAGAAATTATAGAAGAATTAAGTGGAATGGAAATCCCAATGATACTGATGGGAGATCCGAAGCAGGATTTAAAAGGATTTAAATGCTTAAGAAATCTTATGTCTATATACGAACAAAATGTTAGATATATATCAGAATGTCATAGATGTCCGCAATTACATTTAGAACTGTCAAATCGTTTGGTAGATAAAAATGAAAAGCAGAAATCTGAAAAGGACTCCGGTCAATTATCAGTATATTATGAAAGTGAAATTGATTGCCACACATTAATTGAAAGACAAAAATATGATTTGATGTATATATCCCAGAAGCAAGGGGTGTATGAAACACACGACTACAAGAAGAATAACATAAGAGAGAATTTAGCGGAAGAGCTTGAACCATTGCTGTTTGAGAATCATCCAACCAAAGATGCTCAGACAGTTAAAAAAGTAGCGTATTATTATGCAGGGAAGATGATTGAAAAGTACAGGAGTACTAGAGAGAAAAAAGATGCAATGACATTACTGAGCAATTGGGAAAAAATAGATTCAAGAAGATATGGCATCATCATAAATCTTTTTGAAGATGAAAGCCCAATAAAACAAGAAGATAAGATTTTTGTAAAATCTATAGACTACATAAAGGGAATGGAGGGTGAGAAGTGTTTATTCATTCTCACAAATGACTTGGCAGCACATTTATTTAACAATAATACAGAGACGAATAAAACAAAGAATAAACTTTATGTAGCACTTACACGTTCGCTAAATGAATTGTCGATATACATATTAAAAGAGGTTGAGGATAAATACACAAAGAAGAGAATACAGGATTTTTTTGAAAGATATCTTTGAATATAAGATGATAATAAAGGTGGTGATGAGATGTTGGTAGATGAAATATGGGATTTCAAAAGTATTAACATGGGACGCGAGTTAGAGATTTCTGGAGAATTTATATATGAATCAGCAAAGAAAACAATGTCGATAACTGGATTAAATAATCAATATGAGATTAATATCATATTGTATACCGGAGCAGTTGGTATAGAACGGTTACAAAAAATTTATTTGTGTCTTGTTCTACAAAATCCAACTGATAAGGAATCTGTTCCAAAGTGCCTTGTAGAACATAACCATCATGAATTAGAAAAAGAAATTGAGAAATATACTACAGAACAACTTTCAAAAAATGGAAGAAGTCTTTTGGGAGTTTTTTCTAATTATTATAATAATTACCGATATGCAAATTATATACCGGGAAAAAATAGTAGTGAGTTGAGAAAGTTATTTATTAGTTTTTTGAAAAAACAAAATGGAAAATTTAATTTTGATGAGCCATGTGCTTTGATCCAGTTTGATGCATTCAAACGTTTTTACATAAATGAATTGGGAAAATTGGCTAGATATTATTTTGAATTAATAGAACATAAGGCAAGAGATATTAATACGTATACATATGAGATTGACTCGTATTCAAATGCTGCAAGAGTCTTTTTATCAACTCAAAGAAGATCTTTTTATGAGCAGATGGTTATTGAACAAAATTCAATAAAAGAGCTACTGCTCTATATGTATAAGAATAAGCGAGAGTCTGGTGCTTTTAGATTACTGAATGATATGGAATCTTTGGAAATGGATGATGCACTAGTAAATGATTATTTAGCTGATTTATGTGAGGGAAAAGTCAATAATTGGTTGATAGATTATGTAGACGAGCTGTATGAAGAAATGGAAGACATAAAGAAAAGAAAAGAGCGTAAGGAATTATTGGCATTGATTGGAAATAGATCGGTTTTGTTTGATTTTGATGATTTTGAAGATGATGAAAATGAATCATACCACAGGAATATGTTTGAAAGCGACGATATTGAGGGAGGAGAGAATTTGTAGTTGCAAAAAATGAAAATTAACTTGTCATTCAGGTATCATCAAGTTATAATATTCCCATGGCAACAGTTTGGCAACAACCATTCAGTAGGTCAAAATAAATAGTGTAATTGATATATAAATATGCCCCATACTCGACCGAAACTTAAATAAAATAAGTTAAGTGATGTTTGGGTCATAAAGAGTTTGAATAATTGCAATTATTTTTTCGCACTGCCTTTTGACATTTAATTGCAGGGAGAACTTCGCCTGGAAGAACAGTGTGAATGGTATCGTGCAATGTTTGAGGCCTATAAGAAACGACCATGGCTTTGTGGCTTTGCTTTATGGGAGTGGGCACCGAAGCTGCCTTCTGCTTCCGAGGCATGGAAGGACGACAGCTATGAAATATGTGAGAAACCGGTGCAGGAGATAATAAAGAGATTCTATGAGCATGAGGCAGGAACCTCATTAATGTAATATTTGTAAAGGAAAAAGAACAGTCTGTTTTGATGGGATTAATTTCTGTTATGACAGACTGTTTTTTCTATTCCATTATCAATAGTTGATTTGCGGAAAAACATCGAAATATATGTGTCGTGAGGAGAAGTTTATGCTGTATATAATACTATTAGCTGAGCTATATGG
>ENA-OQIH01000349-OQIH01000349.1-human-gut-metagenome-genome-assembly--contig:-NODE-349-length-36661-cov-19.220588_pt1 | contig 36661 bp, 31 predicted proteins | sample MGYA00242575_ERZ504740 | MGnify/ENA primary metagenome ERZ504740 (study PRJEB26092, sample SAMD00036192) | human gut metagenome | host: Homo sapiens | study: EMG produced TPA metagenomics assembly of...
CTTAGTCCCGTAGAATACAGAACTAAGTCTCAATTAGTAGCTTAATTAATATGTCCAATATTTTGGGTGCATATCAATAAGTTCCTGAGGCTTTTTTTATTATCTTATACTAAAATATCTTATATGAATATATCTTCTTTTAAAGGAAATATCATATGTACAGCAAACAAGCGCTATATAGGCTATGATTTCACAGCTTTCTTCCAGTAATTGATTATAATTACCAAATTGCACTAAACCTCTATCAAATACACATTGACTCAATATGCTTGTTACTATAAAAAACAAAAATTCACCTAATGGAATGTACCAGCAAATTCCTTGTCTTCTGCTTTGATAAAAATATACTACCAATAAAATCAAGGCTATTAATATTAAAATCCCTACTATTGGATAAACTACTGAACCATACCATAATTCATGTACTTTTACAAAAATCTGTTCACCATTTTTATCCATACCAATAGGATAAAATACACGACCCCAACTCAATTCTCTACCAATCATCAATATATAAATTATTATCGAAGCTACATAAAATTTTATACTATCATATAAAATAAAATCTCGTATTTTCCCTATACAGATTACAATACCTAAAAATAAAATTACAACTTCTAAATTCTCTAAAAAATGATTTTCATAACTATATTCTATAGGCAAGACAAATGATAACCCAATAAAAATAACAGCTAAAATACACAAAATAACTAAAGCTTTTGTATATCTAATTTCAAAATTTAACATCTATATTCCTTCTTTATTTCTTTTTAAATGATATATCATAAGTAAAGCATACTAAAGAACAATATGCTAATATCTCTGTGCATTCTTCTAATAATTGACCATAATCTGCTAAAAACTTGATTAAATTTTTCTCAAATACTATCTGGCTCAATATCATCATAATTATAAATAAACGAATGCTATATCTAGGTATACTACAAATAATCTGTTCTTTTTTTATGTATTTATAAGTTTGTATCATTAAAAATAATGCTATTAAAACTAGTACTGCAATTATAGGATATACTATTGGGCCATACCATATTTGATGGATATTCATAAAAATTTGTTCACCATTTTTATCAATACCGATAGGATAAAATACTCTACCATAACTTAATTCTCTAGCAATCATAACAATATAAAAAATACCACATGCTAAATAAAACTTGTTAATTTTATCTTTATTTAAATTTGCAGTTCTATATAACATATTTATAAAACCAATACCTAATACAAATACTTCTAGATTTTCTAACAAATGATTTTCATAACTACATTCTACTGGTAAAATAAAAGCTTGAGGTAACAATAAAACCATCAAACCAATTAAAATATAATATGTCTTATACATATGCTTATCTACATAAACCATCAATACCATCCTTTACAAAAATTTTAATTTATTTTCATTTAAATTTCATTTTTATAAAATATACTATAATTGAGATAATAGAACATTTATTTATCTATAAGCAATAATAAAGAAGTAAATTTTAAACAATTTACTTCTTTATTTTTGTTATTCTAATTAAAATCATTTATTACTTTAACAATCTTTTTTAATTCATCTTCTGTCAATTCTGGAAACATAGGTATAGCTACACCACAATTTGCTAATCTTTCTACATTTGGTAAATCGCCTTTTTTATAACCTAAATTTTTATATACCTCTTGCAAATGCAACGGAATAGGAAAATATATCCCTGTAGCAATATCATTTGCTGCTAAAAACTCTCTAAATCTATCACGTTCTTTTACCATTATTACATATACATAATAAATATGTTCACAATTTTTACTAACTATAGGTTTTTTTATTAAATCATTTTTTATATTTTCATTATAATAATTAGCAATTTCTCTACGGCGACTATTCCAACTTTCTAAAAATGGTAATTTAATTCTTAACATAGCAGCTTGAATTTCATCCAATCTAGAATTACATCCAATTAAAAAATTAAAATATTTAGGTAAATTATCCCCAAAATCACATTCATTTTCTAATTTTACATCATGAAAAAATTCATAAGCAAACTTTCCATCATATCCACTACCATGAACTCTATATGCTTTACAAATTCTAGCAATAGCTTCATCATCAGTTAAAATAATACCGCCATCACCTGCACAACCTATATTTTTAGTAGGGAAAAAAGAAATACATCCCACATCACCTAAAGTTCCAGCATATTTATTTTTATATCTAGCTCCTGCTGCTTGTGCTGTATCTTCAATTACCTTTAAATTATATTTTTTAGCTATTTTACAAATTTCATCCATATCTGCACATTGACCATATAAATGAACCACAACTATAGCTTTTGTTTTTGAAGTTATTTTTTTTTCAATTTGTCTATGATCTAATACATATGTATCATCACAACAATCCACAAAAATAGGCTTTGCACCAACAATAGATATTGCTTCTGCTGTAGCAAAAAAACTCATTCCACAAGTTATTATTTCATCTTCAGGTCGTATATTACAAGCTAATAAAGCAATATGCAATGCATCTGTACCATTACCAACACCAATTGCATATTTTACCCCCATATACTCAGCAAATTCTTTTTCAAAAGACTTTACATTTTCTCCCATAATATATTGACCAGATGATAACACATCTAAAACTTTTTTATTTATATCATCTTTTATATTTTGATATTGCCTTGTTAAATTCATTAAAGGTATTTTTCCCATAATAATATCATTCCTCTTATCTATCAAAAATCCCATACATATCCATAGATGAAAAATCATCCAACGGTAAATTTATAGGTTTTCCTATTTTTTTACTTTTATACATAGCCAAAATTAATTCTAAAGCTCTCTTACCCGCTTCACCATCAACTAATAATTTATGCTCGCCATTAGTTTTTATAGACTGAATAAAATCTGCATATATGCGTTTATGACCAAAACCATATATATTAACAGGCATTTCCGAGGCTATTTCTTTTATTTTTTCCTTATCATCCTTTTCATCTGCAAAATTCCATTCTTCAATTAAATTTACAGATTTTCCTGCCAATTTAACTGTACCCTTTTCACCAAAAACATATAAGGTTTCTTCCAAATTTTGTGGATAAACATTTACGGTTCCTTCAAAAATAGCATAAGCTCCACTTTTAGCTTTAATTAATGCCATTCCTAAATCTTCACCTTCTATATATGAATGCATTACATTATTAGTATAAGCAAAAACTTGTTCAATATCACCTAATAACCAACATAATAAATCAGCATTATGAATACATTGATTCATTAAGCAACCACCATCTTCAGCCCATTTACCTCTCCATGTAGCTTGCTTATAATAATCTTCATTACGATTCCATCTAACATGAGCTGCCATATGCGATATTTTTCCAAATCTACCTTCTTTTAAAGCCACATATAATTTTTGCACCGATTTATTAAATCTATTTTGATGACATGCACCCAAAATCAAATTTTTTTCTTTTGCTATATCAATCAACATTTGAGCATCTCTTATACTCATAGCTATAGGTTTTTCAATTAATACATTACAATTATGTTCTAAACAATATTTAGCTATTTGAGCATGACTACCTGAAGATGTCGCTATTGCTACAAAATCAGGAGATATTTCATTTATCATTTGTTTATAATCTGTATATTTATTAACATCTTTTTTATAATCAGCACTTTCTAAACATCTTTCTATATTTGACAATTCTAAATCACAAATACCGCTAAATATTAAATCATATTCATTTTCTTTTACCGATAAAACATGATTTTTAGCTATTCGTCCTGCACCAATTAGAACATATTTAATCATAAAAATCACCCCATCATCATCTATTTTTCAAAACTAGATTTTTCAGACAAAATCTTATCAAAAGCTTGTTTTATACGATTTTTCATCGGTTCAAAATCAACATTGTTATTATCATTTATACAAATAATAGGTATTTGTTGTTGTTCAATAATATTAAATAATCTTTGATTTTGTTCTACACCATTATAAATTTCATAAACAAAGCCCTTTTTATGTCTTCCTATTGGTTCAAAACAACCTTTTGCTAATTGCCAATAACGTACAAGCCACTGATTTACATCTGTTCTTGTTCTAAATTTATGCTTACAAGTTTCATCTAATATATCAAATTCGACTTGCCATAATTCTTCATAAACACTTTTTAAGAACCCAAAAGGCAAATGATTATTAGCTAAACATTTAAATCTATGTTCACCCATAAAAATTAAATTTCTTAAACTATTCCAGCCATATTCCAGATTTATCCATTTATCCAAATTTTTTTTCATTTGTTCTTTTTTATCAAAATGAGAATTTAAAATAACTATATTATTAAATTTAGCATATTGTACAGTATCTTTTTTATCTGCAACACTTAAAGTACTTGTAATGGCAAAATCTGTTGGTAAACCATTCACAAAAAATAATGATTTAGAAGCAGGCTTTAATAAAAACATATCATCGTCAAAATAAACAAATCTTTCTGCTAAACCTTTTATCCGATGTAAATTAAATTCTATAGTTCTAGAACTAAATGTAGGTAAATATTTTTGTGGTATAAAATCGCTATGTTTAGCAATATTTAATTTGGGATTATCTGTATTTAACCACTTAGGTAAATGGCCATAGGTCACAAAATGTATTTTATTTACCCATGGTGCAAATTTTTCTACAGCCCTAAACCAATATTGCATATTATCCCAATCGCGAAAACGCACATTGCGATTATCTGCATTTTTATTAGGGCTATATTTTGCTTTTTCAGCTTGCCATATTGGATCATTACCATCAACCCAAGTGACCACAAAATCAATAGGATAATTTTTACTCATTTATTAACAACTCGATTCGTTTTAACTTTTCTATGACTTGATTTGGTTTTATACTTGCTAAGCAATCTATATTCTTAGCACAAGTACGCTTCCAACAACCATCACATTCATGACCTGCCAAAATCACATTTTCACTTTGTCTATATGGACCATTTCTATTAGGATCAGTTGGCCCCATAAGCATAATTGCAGGAATATTTAAAGCTGCTGCTAAATGAAGGTTTCCTGTATCTCCGCCTACAACAGCCTTTGATAATTTAATAAGTCTAGCCGTTTGCATCAAACTCGTTTTCCCCACAAAATTTATAATATTATTTTCTCTAGCTAATTTAATAATAGCTTGTGATTTTTGTTCATCATCTTTTCCAAAACCAATTAAGACTACTTTTAGCTTATATTCTGCTAATAAATCACTTAATTTCGCAAAATTTTCCACAGACCAACATTTATTTATCCAATTAGTGCCCACTGCAAAAATTATAAATTTTTGATTTAATATATTCTCTTTAATCAATAAATTATCTACAAAATCAATTTCATCTTGTGTATTAACTAAAGGAAATATTATATTTTCTGTATCACAATCTAAACATTTAACAGTATCTAAATATCTATCTATAATATGACCATTCTTATTATTGCCTACTATGCGTTTACTGATTAAATTGCTACCTTCACGCATATCTACATAGCCTATTTTTCTCTTTGCCTTAGCAGTAAATACTACAGCTGCTGACTTAAATAATCCTTGCAAATCTATAGATATATCATATTTTCTTTTTTGCAATAACTTAGCAAATGGTCGATAATTTTCTTTAAAACCATTCCATGATTTAAATGCTTTTTTATGAAAAATAATTATTTCATCTACATATGGATTGTGTTTCACCAATTCATATGCTGTAGGTTCCACAACCCATGTGATATGCGCATTAGGATATCGTTTTTTCAAAACATATGCTACAGGTAATGCATGAATTACATCTCCTATTGCACTTAATTTTACAATTAAAATATTCATAAAAACCTCATCAAATTCTTATCAAATATTATATATTTTCCATTCTTTGATTTTACCAATATTTTACAAAATAGTAAATACTTATTTACTATTTTATCTAAATAAAAACTACATCTCTAAAATACATACCTTAAAGATGTAGTTTTTTATTTATCAATATATCTCTAAAATTCTCTGTATAATATTTGTAGTAGAACAACCCTCTACTACTTTTATAAATTTTATCTTACCACCATATTTTTTTACTGTTGCTGTTTCAGGAAGAGATTCTTCTGTATAATCTCCACCTTTTACATAGATATCTGGTTTTACTTTACTGATTAATTTATCAGCTGTTGTTTCATCAAAAATAACTACATAATCTACAGCTTTTAAACTATCTATAACCTCTGCTCGCTCTTTTTGCGGAACAATTGGTCTTTTGTCTGATTTATACTGCTTTACAGACTGATCACTATTTAACCCTAAAATTAAATAATCTGCTAATTTACTAGCTTCATTTAAATAACGAACATGACCTGCATGTATTAAATCAAAAGTGCCATTAGTAAGTGCTATAGTTTTATTACCCTTTCGCAAGATTTCACAAAACTTTTCAATATCTTGTATATCTATAATCATCACTAAAATCCTATCTGTAATTATTATTTTTTCAATACAGCAATTAATTCCTCATCAGAAACTGTAGCTGTTCCCATTTTACGTACAGCAATACCAGAAGCAAAATTAGAAAGTTCTGCCGCTTGACTTGGCATCGCACCTGTAGCTAATGCTGTAATAAAAGTAGCAACACATGTATCGCCTGCTCCTGATACATCAAATACTTCTGATTTATCAGATACTGGAATATTATGCACATCTCCATTTGCTTCAAATAAAGTCATACCTTTTTCGCCACGTGTAACTAAAATTCCCTTTGCTTGCATTTTTACTAAAAATTCCTGTGCCGCTTTATATAAAGTTTCCTCATTATCTATTTTATAGCCTACAGCACTAGCTAATTCTGCATCATTTTGTTTTACATAATCAGTACCTACAAAATTGAAAATAGCATATCGAGAATCTATTATTGATGGTATATCATATTCTTTACTTAAAGATAAAATTAAATCACGAATTTTAGGTGTAATTGTTCCACTGCCATAATCGCTCATTACTACACCTTGCATCTGTGGCATGACCATTTGAATGTAATTCATCAATTCTTTTTCATATACTTCACTGATAACTTCATTGCATTCTCTATCAATACGTACTACCTGTTGACTTACTGTAGCTCTACCACCTGCAATAACACGTGTCTTAGTAATAGTTTTGCGATTTTGATCACAAAACATACCTTCAGTATTTACATTATTCTCTTCTAATATTTGCTTTAAATTTAAAGCACCTTTATCCTCGCCTAAAATGCCTACAGCAAAAGCTTTTCCGCCTAATGTAGCTACATTATTAACTACATTAGCAGCACCGCCAGCCACTGTTTTTTCTTCTGACTCTATCAATACTAAAACTGGCGCTTCACGAGAAATACGAGAAATATCACCTTTTAAATATATATCAGCAATCATATCACCAATAATTAAAATGCGTTTTCCCTTAAATTTTTCTACAAAATCAATCAATTCCGGCTTCATAAATTCACCTTTTTTCTCTATATATTAGAAATTCAAGAAATTAAAATGTAAACTCCATTTATCTTTTTTCTGTTCATATTTTAATTCAGTTTCTACACAATGCCAATCATGATACCAATAATAATCTAAATCTCTTAAACGAAGCTGATCTGAAGCATCATATCCTGTTGCTACAACAAAGCGATTTTTATCATCGATAGTATAACTTAGACCTGCGGATACTTTTTTGGAATAATCTTCCAATCCATACTGGAATAAAGTATTTTCTGCACTAACTCTTGAATAATGATATCCTGTATAAGCTACTAATCTATCAGTTAATTCACCAAGTAAAGTCACATCATAATATAAACTATTATAATTGCTATCATCATAATCTTCATAAACTAAGCGATAACCTATGCTTGGAAATAATCTAAATTTACCTTCTGTATCTAAATTTATAGGATCATGATGGAGAGATAAATTATGTTCACGATGCCAACTTTTAATATTATTTTCTTCCCATAAACCATATTCATTATAGAAATTAAAACTAAGTGGTGTATCGCCTATTCTACTGCCATAATTATATACATATGCTATATTTTTTTCTAACCAACGATCATCATCATCTTCATATTTACCATTTTCTATTTTAAAAGTACTACCCGCATTATTCCAAGCTACACCATAAATATTTCTCATATCATGCTTAGTAGTATATTTTAAATCAGCATAAGCTTTTACATTATCCATAAGTGGTGCATCTAATTTATAACCGATAGATAAACCATCATCATCATTTATACGAATACGCAGTGGTATCCATTGATTTTTTCCATCGCTATTAGTACCTATTTTAGTACTATATTCATCTGTTTGATAAATAACTTGACCTTTGATCAAAAATTTCGCATTATATGCTACCATATGGTCATCAGGATAAATTTCAATTTTCTCAGCAGTCAAACAGTAATCTGGTTTTTTTGCAGGACAACGTGTCATAGTGCCATTGTAAATTATATAGTAATCAGGATAAAATTCTACTTGTTCCCCTGAAATATATCTATTATCTACACGACCTTTTACATTATTCATTACACCAGTTTTTTCATTATAATTATATTTTGTTTTCTCACTATTAATATCAAGTGTTGGATTAGCTACCTGCATAACATGAGCATGAACAGGTATATCCACATCACCTGTATTTAAATTACCATTTGCATCTTCAGTAGTCATGCGTGAATAATTCTGCGTAATTTTTACATTGCCCTTACCATATACTTCACCTGTTACTGAATCATACATAATATCATTACCCTCAAAAATAATTGGTGCTTCTTGAGGATTTTGTATAACAATGCCTTCTTTTTCATATTGAGCATCTAATTCTGCTTTAAATTCATTAATAGCTTTATTTTTTTCTTTATCTCTAGCTTCACGACGTTGGTCTTCAACATAATTTAAGATTTCAACATCAGTATCTGAAGCTAATACTGGCTGATTATATGTACATAAAGATAATGCACTTAATGATATCGCCCACAATATTTTTTTCTCTATTTTCATTAAAATATTCACCTATCTTAAAATAAATTTAACTAAATACACTTAAATTATTATACCATGATAATATCCTCTTTGCCGAATTACTTTTCGCTAAAATCTAAAAGGACTCTACATTTATTGCAGAGTCCTTTTCATTTATCTATTATATTTTTCTACTAAGGAACACAAATACATTGCTTTTTCATCTGTCAATGCATCTTTTTGCATACGCCAGCCCCAGTTAGTGCCTACTGTACCAGGTAAATTCATTCTAGCATTACTATCCAACTTCAAAACATCTTGCATTGGCAATATCGCCATCTTAGAAGCACTAGCATATGCTAATTTTACCAATTCATCTAATAAAGCCTCATTATCATCAACTTTAACTTCTAATAAATCTGCTAAAACTGCTTTATCCTGTGGAGATATATCCTCTTTAAGCCAGCCTAAAGTTGTATTATTATCATGAGTGCCTGTATAGACAATGCTATTTTTCGGACTGATAAAGTTTAATTTATGATATTTATTTGCATATAATTCAAATTGCAAAACTTTCATGCCTGGGAAATTACAACTATTTTTTAAAGCTTCGACTTCTGGAGTGATTACACCTAAATCTTCAGCAATAATTGGCACATCACCTAGATATTCTTTGATTTTATCAAATAAATCTTTACCTGGACCTTTAACCCATTTACCAACACGAGCATTTGTAGCCATGCCAGATACTTCCCAATAAGCTTCAAAACCACGGAAATGGTCAATGCGAATTATATCTACTAAATTCAACAATGTAGCTATGCGTTTACGCCACCAACTATAATCATCTCTTTGCATTACCTTCCAAAGGTAATGTGGGTTGCCCCAAAGTTGACCATCTTCACTGAAATAATCTGGTGGTACTCCTGCTGCTGTCTTTAAGGTGCCATCAGCATTCAAATTAAATAAATCTTGATGTACCCATACATCAGCACTATCATGCGATGGGAAGATAGGAACATCACCGACTATTTGTATACCTTTTTCGTTTGCATAAGCATGTAAATCCTGCCACTGTTTAAAGAAAATATATTGTTTAAACTTAGCATAAGCAATATCTTGTGCCAAAGAAATTCTACAAGACTCTAAAGCTTGAGGTTTACGCAATTTTATGTCTAAATTCCATTCATACCATGGTAAATTTTTATAATATTTCTTTAATGCCATGAATAGTGCATAATCTTCAAGCCAATAACTTTGCTGTTGACAAAAAGCAGTATAATCTGCATCTGCTACAAAATTTGCAAAAGCTTTTGTTAAGATTTTTTCTTTATAAGCTTCTACTTTTACAAAATCTACTTTATCAACATCAGCTTTATAATCTAAAATAATATCTTTAGCTTCCAATAAATTAATTTCCACCAATTTTTCAGGTGAAATAAGCACAGTATTGCCAGCAAAAGCAGATGGAGATTGATATGGAGATGCTCCATATCCCACTGGATTTAATGGCAGAACTTGCCAAATCTTTTGTTTAGCTTTTACTAACCAATCCACAAAATTATAAGCTTCTTTTCCTAAATCACCAATACCATAATCAGATGGAAGTGATGTTGGATGCATGATAATACCAGCTTTTCTAGCATATTCTATATTTTCTTTTTCCTGTTCAAATACTAGAGCTGTGAGCGGTTCAATTTCTATCTTAGCCTTATTATCTATGATTTCCACATCAGGATACATATTAGTTATTTCATGTAATTTACGCTGACAAAAACCATGAACATCAATTTCTATCGTCATAGTCTTTTCTTGATGACGATTTAACACCACTAAAATGCAATCATCATCCATTTTTTGTCCAAATCTATCTTTGCCTAATTTTGTAGTTCTCATATAAGCTAAGACATCATCTTGAGCATATACTGGTATATACCAACCAGTTTGCAATACTTGTCGATGATTGCGCAGTGCTATCATACGCGTAAAGAAATGACGTAAATTATTATCAGCTTCATCCCATTTATAGCTTGCTCTATTATGTGGGTCGCGATATCCCTGCATACCGATTTCATCGCCATAATAAATTGATGGTACTCCCGGCAATGTCATCTGCCAAACAACAGCTAATTTCAAACGAGCAATAGCTAAACGCAAATGAGCATCATCTAATTTGAATTTTGCCTGTACACTAGCTGGTACATTTTCTACACTTGGAGCTTCGCCTAATAAAGTCAAAATACGTTCTACATCATGACTACCCAATAAATTCATCATGGCATAGAGATTTTCTTCAGGATAATTTTCATGCTGATTTAAAATACTTACTTCTATTTCTTGAGCTGATTTATTCTTCAAAATAAAATCTAAAATAATTCTGCGCAATGGATAATTCATCGCACTATCCATCTCATAACCACAAAGATACTCGCGATGAACATTATATGCTATTTTATTTGAAGCATCTTCCCATACTTCACCGATGATAACTGCATCTTTATCTAATTTCTTCAATTTTTGATAAAAACAACGTGTAAATTTCTGTGGCAATTCATCAATTACATCTAAACGCCAACCACTTATGCCTTTATCCATCCAAAAATTCATTACACTATCTTCACTGCGAATGATGAAATCCATATATGATGGTGTTGTTTCCTTTGTGTTTGGCATACTTGTAAAGCCCCACCAACAATCATATTTACAAGGATATTCCTTGAAATCATACCATTCATAATATGGAGACTCTTTGGATTGATATGCACCTACACTGTCAAAATTGCCAAAGCGATTGAAGTATATACTATCACTGCCAGTATGACTAAATACACCATCTAAGATGATGCGAATTCCCATCTCTTTAGCTTGACTACAAAGCTCAGCAAATTCTTCATTAGTGCCAAACATTGGGTCTACTTGGTGATAATCTGCTGTATCATAATGATGATTAGCACGTGATTTGAAAATAGGATTAAAATAAATCACAGATATTCCCAAATCTTTTAAATAAGATAATTTCTCTTTTATACCTTGGATATTTCCGCCAAAATAATCATAAGTGATTACATTTTTAGTATCTGGGTCTAAATAATACATTGGTGGTTCATTCCAATCACAATGAAGCACCGCATGTTTTTTCTGTGGGATATTATTGCCACTACGATAAAATCTATCAGGGAAAATCTGATACATAACAGCTTTTTTAAACCAATCTGGCGTTTTTACATCTTTTTTAAATACTGTAATCTGATAAGATGGTGGCACCTCTAGCGCTTCTTGACCGATACCACCCATTTGAGCCTTATTATTGCCATAATATAATAATTTGCCATCAGCTAATTCAATTATAAAATAATACCAAACAAGACAACCATCTTCAGGCATATCTAAATCAATAAAATAATGTTTTTCATCCCATGAAGATTTTTTTAAATTATAATATATTGAACCACAAGTTTCTTGCCATGTATGTAAACGCACCAAAGAAACTTTATCTTTTAAATCAACATCAATTGCCAATCTCACAAAAGATTGTGTCGGCACTGCCCCTATAGGACTGCGATAATATAGATTTTGCGAATCATGAAAAATCATTTATATTATCCCTCCCCTGATTAAAACTTTAATTAAAACTTCAATCATCTATAAAATAATTATCGCTTAATACAGACCTTATTTTGTTGAGTAAGCAAAATTTTATAAAAGTCGTATTAAGCGATAAAATTTTTATTTTAAACTAATTATTAAGCCTTTAAGCTATTATACAATTCTTTATATTGTTTAGCTGATTCTTCCCAGCTGTAATCAGCAGTCATAGCATTTTCTACAAGATGAATATGTTTTCTATCATCAGCAATACCATCTATTGCACGTTTGATGGAGAATAATAATTCATGTGCATTGTAGTTATTAAAGCTAAAACCATTACCAGTTTGAGTGTAATTGTTATATGCTTCAACAGTATCTTTTAAACCACCTGTAGCACGTACAATTGGCACAGTACCATAACGGAGAGCGATAAGCTGACCAATACCGCATGGTTCATATTGAGATGGCATCAAGAATAAATCACTTGCTGCATAAATTTGATGTGCTAATTCATTATTAAAGAAGATATTAGCAGATACTTTTTTCGGATAGCGCCATACAAGACCTTTGAACCAGTCTTCATATTGTCTATCGCCTGTACCTAAGATTACAAATTGTACATTTTCATATTCAAGTAGTTCGTCTAAGATACGTGTAACTAAATCAAGACCTTTAGCTTCAACTAAACGAGTTACCATACCAATCATTGGAATTTTGCGATTTACTGGTAAGCCCAATTTTTTCTGAAGTTGTTCTTTATTATCACCTTTGATAGCAATTGCATTATGTACATCAAAGTTTTTAAAGATGTACTTATCAGTTTCTGGATTATAGTCTTCATAATCAAGACCATTGATAATACCAGATAAATCTGCATCACGTTTTTGAAGCATACCTTCAAGACCTTCACCATAATAAGGATCTTGAATTTCTTTAGCATAACTGCGACTTACAGTAGTAACTTTATCAGAATATACGATAGCACCTTTCATGAAGTTGATATCATCAAAGTATTCCAAATCACCATTGTTGAAGTATTTCCAATCAAGACCTAAAACATCTGGTAAATATCCTTTCCAGAAACGACCTTGATATTTCAAATTGTGAATAGTATATACTGTTTTAATCTTGTTATAGCGTACATCTTCATTATGTTCGAGTTTTAAATAAACGCTAATTAAACCAGTTTGCCAATCATTCATATGAATAACATCTGGCCAGAAATCAATATGAGGAAGCATTTCAAGAACAGCTCTGCAGAAGAAAGTAAATCTTTCTACATCATCTGGATAACCATAATATCCTTCACGATAGAAATATTCCTGATTATCAATGAAATAAAATGGTACATCTTTATAATCATATCTATCAATACCTAGATATTTTTTACGCCAGGAAACGTTGATTTCACCATCATAAATATGTTCCATATTATTGCGATATTCTTCTTTTATACCACTGTATTTTGGTATAACAACACGAACATCTACACCTTTTTGTTTTAATTCTTTAGGTAAAGAACCCGCTACATCTGCAAGACCGCCTGTTTTTACAAAAGGCACAGCTTCTGAGGCTACATATAAAACTTTTAACACTATAACACGACCTTCCTCTATGATTGTATATATAGCCCATATAATAAAAATTATATGGGCTATAACTTAAATTATTTCAAGGCATAAGCTTTAGCCTTTTGACGTTGTTTTGATCTATTACCATTAAGTTTTACCTTTTCTGTTTTTTCAGCTTCAATCACTGTCTGTTTTTTAGCTTCAACAGGACGCAATTTCAATCTGAAATATACTGTACCAAGTGGTGGTAAAGTAATTTGAATAGATTGATTTAAATTATGCCAGAATACATCTTCTGATTTAAAGTCACCTTCATTTAATACATTAGAACCACCATATTCTTCTTTATCTGTATTAAATACTTCTTGATAAATACCTTTTTCAGGTACACCAATACGGTAACCATGACGCACTTCTGGAGTGAAGTTACATACTACAATGATGAAATCATCTTGGTCTTCAGCATAACGAATAAAGGAAATAACACTATTTTCATTATCGTTACAATCAATCCAGCGGAAACCACGCCAATCAAAGTCTACTTGCCATAAAGCTTTATGTTCACAATAGAATTTATTCAATTCTTTAGAGAATCTCTGCATTTTTGTATGCATTGGATACAATTCAGCTAAATGCCAATCAAGACTATCGTCATATTTCCATTCGATAAATTGACCAAATTCGCCACCCATGAATAATAATTTTTTACCAGGGTGAGTCATCCAATAACCAAAGAAGGAACGAAGACCAGCGAATTTACGCCAATAATCGCCTGGCATTTTTTCAATTAAAGAACATTTACCATGAACTACTTCATCATGAGATAATGGCAATACAAAGTTTTCAGAGAAAGCATACATCAAGGAGAATGTAATTTTATCATGATTCCATTTACGATAAATAGGATCAAGGCTCATATATTTGAGCATATCATTCATCCAGCCCATATTCCATTTATAGTTGAAGCCCATACCACCCATATAAGTTGGACGAGAAATCATAGGCCATGATGTAGATTCTTCTGCCATCATTAAAGCATTTGGATGATATTTGAAAATCGCTTCATTTAGATTTTTAATCAATTCCATAGCTTCAAGGTTACCAGTGTCACCGTATTTATTAGGTTCCCACTGACCTTCTTCACGACCGTAGTTTAGATACAACATATTAGCTACGGCATCAATTCTAAGCCCATCAATATGATATTCATTTAACCAAAATAGAGCATTAGAAATTAAGAAGCTATGCACTTCACGACGACCATAGTCGAAGTTAGTTGTACCCCATTGCCAATTTTCACGGCGTTTTTCATTATCAGATTCATATAAAGTTTCACCATCAAAACGGCGAAGACCATGAGCATCGTTACAGAAATGTCCTGGAACCCAGTCCATGATTACAGCAATACCATTTTGATGAGCTAAATCTACTAAATACATGAAGTCTTTTGGTTCACCATAACGACTAGTTACTGCATAATAACCAGTTGCTTGGTAACCCCAAGAACCATCAAATGGATGTTCACAAAGTGGCATAAACTCAATATGAGTATAATTCATTTCTTTAACATAAGAGATGAGCTGTTTTGCTGCTTCTCTATAAGTTAAATAATTACCTTCAGCATCACGACGCCAAGAGCCTAAATGCACTTCATAGATGAGCATAGGTTTATCATAAGAAGCTTCTTGTTGCTGTTTTTTCTGCCATTTTTCATCATGCCATTCATAACCGCGTAAATCATAAACGCGAGAAGCTGTTTTTGGTTTCTTTTCAGCATAAAAAGCATAAGGGTCTGCTTTTAAGAAACGTTCTCCACCATTGAATGGCTCTATAGAATATTTATAAATTTCACCTTGCTGTAAATTAGGAATAAAAGTCACCCAAATTTCACCATCAGAAATTCTCTGCATTGGGTTTTCATTGTAATCCCAATTATTAAAATCTCCTACTACACTTATGGCTTTAGCATGAGGTGCCCAAACAGCAAAGCGTACGCCTTCTACTCCGTCTTCTACTACAAAATGAGCTCCTAACATTTGATACGCATAGAAATTTGTACCTTGATGATACAAATACAAATCAAAATCTTTTAATGCGGATACTTCCATATTTTTAGTTCTCCTTTGGAGTCATTTATTTTAATAAATTAATAGGTTCTACATTCCAGATATCTTTTGCATATTCGCTGATAGTTCTATCACTAGAGAAGATACCAGAATGTGCAATATTGATTAAGCTGGATTTTAACCAACCATAGCGGTCGAGATATTTACCTCTAATTTTTACATGAGCATCAATATAAGAATTGAAGTCTTTGAATACGAAATATTCATCATTACTATTGAATAAATAGTTGTGTAAGTCATGGAAATCACCATTACCTACGAATGGGCCAGTCAATAATTCATCAACTACATTGTGAATTGCTGGATTTGTATTATATTCAGTCCATGCGGAATATAATCCATTTTTATAGTATTCCATTACTTCATGTTCTTTTAAGCCAAAGATAACGCAGTTATCTTCTCCAACTGCATCGCAGATTTCCACGTTAGCACCATCTAAAGTACCAAGTGTGATAGCACCGTTCATCATGAATTTCATGTTAGATGTACCGGAAGCTTCTTTACCTGCAAGAGAAATCTGTTCACTAACATCAGCTGCTGGGAATAATTTTTCTGCTAAAGTAACACCATAGTTTTCTAAGAATACTACATGTAAACAATCGTTTACATCTTTATCGTTATTAACAATATTAGCTACATTGTTGATTAAGCGAATTGTTTCTTTAGCGATATGGTAACCAGGAGCTGCTTTACCTGCGAACATATAAGTACGAGGTAACATTTCAGATTTAATAGATGGATTTGCTTTAATCAAATTATAAATATGCATTACATGTAAAATATTCATAATTTGACGTTTGTAAGAATGAATACGTTTAACTTGAATGTCATATAAAGAGTTAGGGTCAATAGTAAATCCACTACGACGTTTGATATGACCAGCTAAATAAATTTTATGTTCTTTTTTAACTTCTGCTAATTTATCAAGGAATGCTGTATCATCTTTATAATCTAATAAATCGATAAGACGAGATGGGTCTTTACGCCATTTATCAGAAATAGCTTCATCTATTAAGCTAGAAAGCTGTGGATTTGCAGCAATGAGCCAACGACGATGTGTAATACCATTAGTTTTATTATTGAATTTACCTGGGTAAATTTCATCAAAGTCACGCATAGTATGTGCTTTTAAGATATCGCTATGAATTTTAGCAACACCATTTACGCTGTGGCTACCTACAACAGAAAGACGAGCCATATGAACTACGCCATCTTGAATGATAGATACTCTGCGTACACGGTCTTCATCATTTGGATATTGTTTACGAACATCTTCTAAGAAGCGTGCATTGATTTCTTCTACGATCATGTAAATACGTGGTACGAGATTTTTAAACATATCAATTGGCCAAGTTTCTAATGCTTCTGGCATAATTGTATGGTTAGTATAAGCTACTGTATTTTTAGTGATATCCCAAGCAGTATCCCAATCCATACCTTCTTGGTCAATGAGTACGCGCATAAGTTCAGGAATTGCCATTGCTGGATGAGTATCATTGATATGAATAGCAATTTTTTTCGCAAAATCTTTTAAATCACCTTTACGGCGTTTATAATGACGAACAATACTTTGAACGCCTGCAGATACAAAGAAATATTCTTGAGTCAAACGAAGCATTTTACCTTCATAGGAGCTATCTTCTGGATACAAGCAAGAAGTGATTGCTTGTACACGATAAGATTGACGCAATCTTTCTTGTAACTGTTCTCTAGTACCTGATAAAGAAGCAAAATCTTGAGGAACTTCAGCATTCCAAAGACGAAGAGTATTTACTACATTATTGTGGTAACCTACGATTGGCACATCATAAGGAACAGCTGCAACTGTATTATATCCTTCATGAACTAATTTTAAAGAACCATCTTCTTGTTGAGCCATATAAGCATTACCACCAAAATGAACATCAACTTCTTTGTCAGCTTTGCGATATTCCCAAGCGAAACCATTTTTAAGCCAATTATCAGGAATTTCAACTTGTTGATTATCTATTATTTTTTGTTCAAACAGACCATATTGATAACGGATAGTACAACCATGACCTGGAAGGCCTAAGGAAGCCAAAGAATCAATAAAGCAAGCAGCAAGACGGCCAAGACCACCATTACCTAAACCTGCATCTGGTTCCTGTTTAAAGAGTTCTGTAATATCAATATTCAAGTCTTTCAAGGCTTCTTTACAGATTTCTTTCATATCAAGATTGATCAAGTTTGTATTTAATAGACGACCTAATAAGAATTCAATGGAAAAATAATATACTTCTTTGCATTGATTTTCTTCATAGTATTTATTAGTCATAATCCAGTTTTCACTGATATACTGACGAACTGTTCTAACTAAAGTCTGATATAATTCTTCTTTAGTTAATTCATTCCAATCTTTACCAAATAACATATTTGCTGTTTTTAAGAAATTTTTCTGTAATGAAGCTCTCTCTTCAATTTGCTTATTGATTATTCCTACACTCACTATTACTTCCCCCTATAAGTTTTTACCTTAATCGCACTACCCTGAAATAAAAACTCTATATTTCTAAAAAAACCAAAACCTATATATTAATATTTTATATTATATAATTTATATTATATATATTTATAAATACAGTAATTATCTCATAAAGTCAACTTTAGAGATAATTACTATATTTTTTAACCTATATTATTTTAATATCTTATCTTTTGTTAATCAAATAACTGTATTTTTTTCAATGATCAATGGATAATTTTCAGCACCTTTTAACCATTTACCATCGGATACTACTACATTTTTATCGCAAATTACATTTTCTACTAAAGCATCATCTTGTAATTCACAATTCTGCATGATTACGCTATTTTTAACTTGAACGCCTTTTCCGATTTTAACACCACGGAATAAGATACTGTTTTCTACAGAACCTTCAATTACGCAACCATTTGCAACTAAAGAATTATTAACTTTTGCTTGTTTTTTGTACTGTACAGGAGCTTCATCACGAACTCTTGTATAGATTGGGTTATAACCCATGAATAATTCTTCCCAAATTTCTGGTTCTAACAAGTCCATATTAGTTTTGAAATAGGAAATTGTAGAGCAGATTTCAGATACATAACCTTCGTGTTGGAAGCCATAGATATTTAAATTATCTTGATGACGTAAAATACCATCAATCAAGAAATCATAGCCACCACGTTCATATGCTGTAGATATGATTTCCATGAATTTTTTACGGGACATTAAATAAATGCCCATGAATACTTTGGAATTTTCATAAACAGCTGGACGGTTAGCAATTTCTGTAACAAGACCATTTTCACCAGTCTGTAAAATAGTTGCATTGTCTGGACGTTCTTTATTTTCAATATGGTAAACCATAGTGATATCAGCACCAGTATTCTGATGGAAACGAAGAGCTGTAGTAAAGTCTATATTATAAACAAAACGGCTGTTGCAGATTAATACATATTCTTGTTCAGACTGTCTGATAAAGCTCATATGTCTATAGAAAGACTGTAAGTTACCATTACGGCTATCTTTATCCATTTTTATAGCTGGTAAATAGAATAAACCATCATGACGACGTGCTAAATCCCAGTCTTTACCAGAACGAAGATGGTCTAAGATAGAACGAGATTTTGCTGGCATCATCATACCAATTTTTGTAATACCAGAGTTAACCATGCTAGATAAAGCAAAGTCTAATAAACGATAACGACCTGCAAAAGGTAATGTTGCAACAGGTCTTTTTGTTGTAAGTGTTCTTATTTGTTTATCATCTTCATATAAATCCATTATTCCGAGAACATTTTTCATAATTATATCCCTCTCTTATTTTATCCCACATTTACATTTTCAGTTGCATCGGAAACAACCATTGGTCGTACAGTTTCACCTTCAGGAATTACTACAATAGTACCATCGTCACTACCTACTTGAGCAGTTGCTTCAATTTTGCTATTTTGAGCTACAATAGCTTTTTCAACAACAGCATCTGCTTCGATTTTTGCAAATGGCATAATTACAGAATTGCTTACTTTTGCACCTTTAGCAATGCGTACACCTGGGAATATAACAGAATTTTTTACTTCACCGCAAATCATAGAACCTTCACTTACAAGAGAATTTTTAATTTTAGCTTTTGGTCCTACATAGTGAGGTGGCATAGCCATATCCACGGAATAAATTTTCCATTTACCATTCATTTCAAATGGTTGTTTTTCTTTTAATAAATCCATGTTTACTTCCCAAAGGCTATCGATTGTTCCTACATCTTTCCAATAACCTTCAAATGCATAGGAATATAATCTAGCTTGGTCAGCTAACATTTTTGGAATAATATTTTTACCAAAGTCATGACTAGAAGTTTCATCTTTAGCATCATTTTCTAAGTATTCACGTAAGAAATTCCAGCTAAAGATATAAATACCCATAGAAGCTAAATTGCTTTCTGGTTTAGCAGGTTTTTCGGCAAATTTAGTAATACGACCTTCTTTATCTGTGCTCATAATACCAAAACGAGAAGCTTCTTTCATTGGAACTTTAATTACACCAATTGTAGCTTCTGCTTTATTCATTTTATGTGCTTCAATCATTTTAGCATAATCCATTGTATAAATATGGTCACCAGATAAGATTAAAACATAGTCTGGATTAGCTTTATTGATAAAATTAATATTTTGGTAAATTGCATCTGCTGTGCCTTTGTACCAATCTGCACCTTTTTCTCTAGCATATGGAGGTAAAATATATACACCACCATTTTTGCGGTCAAGATTCCATGCTTCACCAGTACCTAAGTATGTATGCAATTCTAGTGGACGATATTGAGTAAGTACACCTACTGTTTCAATGCCGGAATTTGCACAGTTACTCAATGGAAAGTCGATGATACGATATTTTCCACCAAATGGCACAGCTGGTTTAGCTATATTTTTAGTTAAAGCTCCTAATCTACTCCCTTGACCACCAGCCAATATCATGGCTAAGCATTCTGTTTTTCTCATAATATAAAACCTCCTGAAAAAAATAAACATAGTCTACACATCTTGTCAATTTAGACAAAAATGCAGGAATTAATCTATAAAAACTATTAAAATTTACACAAACATAACATATTACTTATAAAAACTTAACAATCTTAACAATTGTCGTACATTTTATAAAATTTAGATTAAATAAATTTACACTTCCTTTCTATTTATAAAACTTCTCAAATAAATAAAATTCGTTACATTTTCATTTGACAATATTACAATTCTATATAAATTTTGTAAATCCTTCTTTTTTTTTAAAATTTTTTAAAAAAATAATAAAAAAAGCAGGACATTAAATTTGTCCTGCTAAAATCAACCCTTTTTTATATTTGCTTATCGCGGAAATTTGTAAACCAAATTTTTTAATCAATTCATCTTTTAAAGATAATAAATCTTCAATTTTTCCTTGTTTTAATTCAATTTCAACTTCACAAATAGGAGCTTTATTTTCTCTTCCTTGAACAAAACCAAGGTCTAAAGCCACTTCTAGCTTAGAGTCTAGCCATGTTAGCTCTATACACTCACGCACAAAATCTGTTATTACTATCGGTAAAAATTTTTTATTCTTTGTAGTTTTAATCAAAGACCAAATGTCTTTATCTTCGGCAAATACATTTATATCTGGTGTCAACTTTGTTACTTTTTTATTAATTTCCACGCGTTCAAACAGACCATCACTGTTTACTTTTCCCGATTTGTACGTTGCTACGATACAATCATTTTCACAGCGTACACGATAAGCGATTTTATGTTTTTGATAGAAATTATCTTCTGTATCATAATAAATAGCCTTCATATCTATACGTTGCCATGATTGATCTTTATTTTCTTGCAAAAATCCACGTATATTTTCTATTTGGGCTTCATCTTTTATTTCCATTTTTACTTCTATTTCTTGATTATTCATGGATTTCCCAACAACCTTCCTCTTTCAATCTCAAGATAGCCTGATGTTTTGCTATTAAACTACTGCGATGAGCAATGCTGATAATTTTTGTATTTGGCAAATAAATTTTCAACATATCATATAAAATGCCTTCTAAATCTTCATCAAGTGCTGATGTCGCTTCATCTAAAAATACAAATTCTGGTCTATATAATAAAATTCGCGCAAAAGCTATTCTTTGTTGTTCACCTAAAGATAAAATCCTGCTCCAATCATCAACAATATCCAATTTATCTGCTAAATTTTCTAACTTACAAGCTATGAGTATTTCTTTTATTTCTTCATCACTATATTTTTCACTGATTACTTCTTCAACCACAGGATAAGAAATTGCCTGTCTTAAGCTACCAAGTGGCAAATATGGTCTTTGTGGTAAGAATAAAAATTCTTCTTCTTTTGGCAAATAAACATTGCCTTTCGCATAAGGCCAAAGACCTGCAAGTGTTCGCAAAAGAGTTGATTTACCCACGCCAGAAGCACCCATGATCAATAAAGATTGATATTTCATTAAATCAATTGTACAATCCTTAATTAAAATATCTTTATTTTTATTAGGAAGGAAAACATCTACATTTTCTATACCGACTTTAATATTAGAAGCATTATCTATCATTAAATCAGATTTCAAATCCAAAGCTTCACTGACATGACGATTGAAACCATCTAAACGGCGAACTACAGAGCACCACTGTGCTATAGTTGTATAAGCATCTACAAAATATGACATTGCTCCTTGAACCTGTCCAAAAGCATTTGATACTTGCATAATCCAGCCCACTTGCACCTCTTTAGCAAACCAACGCGGTGCAGCCAATAATAATGGAATGATAATCGCCAATTGACCATAACCAGCTGTAAAACCATTTAAGATTTTTTGACGAGTCATAATATCGCGGAAATTGCCAATTACAATCTTAAATCTAGTCAAGAAATTCTCCAATTCTGGTTTTTCACCACGATAAAAAGCAATCGACTCTGTATTTTCTCTTACACGCATCATCGCAAAACGGAAATCAGCTTCATATTTTTGCTGTTCATAATTTAAATTGATAAGTGCCTTACCCACCTTATGAGTGAGATACGTACCAACGATAGAATATACCAAAGATAACCAAACCATATAGCCATAGATAGTAAATTCATAACTGCCAATAGGCACAGTGATAATTCCTGATAAATTCCATAAAATTACAGTAAATGCCACCAAAGTTATCAATTGACGCACAAGACCAATTGTCAAAGATAAAGTCAACGCTACAAATTGATTGATATCCTCAGAAATACGCTGATCTGGGTTATCCATATCTTTTCCCATCAATTTCAACTTATAATAAGCTCTATTTTCCATCCATCTAACTAAATATTTATCAGTGAGCCATTCACGCCATTTTATCTGCAATAATTGTTGTAAATACACAGAATAAACGCCAATCGCTATATAAATAGCAGCAATTAAGGAAAATTTGCCCACCAAATACCAAAAACTATCAAATTCATAGGCTTGCAAAACATCCCAAAATTCTTTATACCAATCATTTACCAATACCGTCAAAAATACACTGGCTAAATTTAAAATTAAAACAACAGCTAAAATACCATAAGCCTTCCATTTTTGTTCAGAACGCCAATATCCTAGTGCTAAAATTTTAAAAGCCTGCAAATAATACATAATTCTTCTTGAAGTCAAACCATACACCTCTATCCTAAAATTAATTTTCATATCTTCTAAAAAAATATGCTAAAATAAATATATTGCTTACTTTTCTTTCATGAGCAAGAAAAGTAACAAAAGAACTCTACCTCCCGATATCAATTTTACTTTGTCAATTATAAAATTATGTCTATAACGCTCTAAACTCGCTTTGCTCAAACAGTAGAGCTAAAACCATAGCCATAATTTTATCCTTGCCAATATCCTAACGGCTACCGTAAAATTCGCTAACGTGAGGAACATTCGGTATTATTTTTAATAATACTAAATAATTTTTTATATTTTCCGCATTATAAAATTTAGCGGTAATCGCAAGATTATTGAAAAACATTATCATTGAATACGTTTTTTGCTTAACTGTCTGAGCGTAGCGAGTTTTAAGCTTTGTATGAAATGATAATTTTTTTCAAAGCTTAAATTTTATCTGCGGTGGCTTTCTTTGGTTCGTTTCTTTGCCATCAAAGAAATGAACATATAACATAAGGAGGAAAAAATTTTTTATGAATATTTTACTAGCTATTGCTGTTATGATTATTATCATTATTGCTAGTTATTTAGCTGATAGAAAATACCCTACAAAGAGAATATTTATTATTCCTTGTGGCATTATTTTACTTTGTTTTGTAGCTGTCTATAGTTCTTTAGTGATACCATCTTCTTCAAATTCTATCTCCACTGAGCAACGTTTGGCTATTTTAAACGAACAACCTTATTTTATAACATGGTACAATGATTATAAAGAAGATATCAATCAGCTAGATAGATTTGCTACAGTTTATCACAAAATCATTTCTAATTATGAAAATCAATCCATATCTGCAACTGAAGCTTTAAGTCAATTGCAAAGATTATATGATGAAACAAATGCTTTTAATAATTCACTGCAAGATGCTTTACCGCCAAATGAATTATCACAAAATAATTATACATTAGTTTATAATATTTTGGAAAAAACTCGTGTTTATAGTTATAAATTAAATGAAACTGTTCGTCAAAGTATTGTAATCATCAATGAAGGAACTTACAATCAAATTGAGCATAAAGATATTGTAAATAATTTAAATCGCATTTATGCTATTGAAGCTCCTATAATGTTAGATATCAATAGCGAAGTATCGCAAATTAAAGATAATCTAACTATTCCAGAAAATTAATCACAAATATAATATATAGATAAAATAAAAGGTGATACTAAAAGTATCACCTTTTTTATTATAATCATTATTATAAATCTTTTACAATTGTTTTGAGATATTCCGCAAAGTCACCAGATAAATCATCACGACGGAGAGCAAATTCTACGGTAGCTTTCAAAAAGCCTAATTTATCGCCTACATCATAACGTTTGCCAGTGAAATTATAAGCATAAACATTTTCACGTTTTGCCATAACTTTGAGTGCATCTGTTAACTGTATTTCTCCACCTTTACCTGGCTTAGTATTTTGTAATACTTCAAATACATCTGGAGTGATGATATATCTACCAAGCACTGCCATCTGACTTGGAGCTTCTTCAATACTTGGTTTTTCAATCATATCATTGACTTTCATCAATTGTTCATTGATAGTTGGCACGCCTGCTACAATACCATAAGAAGAAACTTTTTCTTTTGGCACTTGTTGACAACCTAAAATAGTAGCACCTGTTTGTGTGTACATATCCATCAATTGTTTTAATGCTGGCATTTCAGGATTATAAACTATATCGTCACCTAATAATACAGCAAATGGTTCATTATCAATGAATGCTCTAGCACATAAAATGGCATCACCTAAACCACGCATATGTTTTTGGCGAATGTAATGCACATTGATTTCTGATGTTTCCTGTACCATTTCCAATAATTTAGTTTTACCTTTAGCTTTTAATTCAGCTTCTAAAATTGGCGCGCTATCAAAATGGTCTTCAATTGCACGTTTAGCATGACCACTGATAATCAAAATATCTTCAATACCGCTAGAGATAGCTTCTTCTACTATGTACTGAATTGTAGGCTTATCTACTATTGGTAACATTTCTTTAGGTGTTGCTTTTGTCGCTGGCAAAAAACGAGTACCAAAACCAGCAGCAGGTATAACAGCTTTGCGAATACGTTTCATAACAATCTACTCCCTATAATCTACTCAAATAAATAAAATACTTTAAATTATGACAATTTTATACAATCAAAATTTATTATAGCATAAAAAAAGATTTTCTTCATGAAATTATTTATTCAATCTATCATGAAGAAAATCTCTGTTTTTATTTTTATTAATGATTGACCTGTTTAGCTAAAGTTTCATTCATATGTCTTATACCTTCTTCTAAATTAGCCAAATGTTTGTCCATGCGAAATAACAAAAAACTTGCTACTACCATAGGAAAACCATAATTTGCTATATACGTAAAAATATATTCCATATTATCACCTTAATTCTTTATTTCTCTAGAGATTTATTAATAAAAGCTAATGCTTTACGATAATTTTTGCTTACAGCTTGTACAGATATATGCAATAATTTTGCTACTTGTTTATATTTTAATCCTTTAAATACCACTAAGATAAAGACTTTATATTGTTTAGGTGGCAATTGATGAATAAGCTTCATTATATCTAATTTGGAAGAAATACTATCAGCTAAATCCTCATCTACTGCCAATAAATCCCCAAATTCTTTTATTTCATCTTCATCATCTGTATTCATTTGAGCAGATAATGACACTTCATTTTGCCAAATACGCAAATATCTGCGAAATAAAGTATGCACACCTTGATATACTTTTACTTTAGCATAACCGGCAAACGGCACACCTAAAGACTCATTAAAATCTTTAATTGCCTGATAAAAACTAATCACGGCTTCTTCATACGCCTCTTCTTGAATAGATATTAAATGATGTTGTCTAGAAGCACTATTTAATAAATTTTTATACTTATTTAATAATAACTGTATAGCATAATTATCTCCAGCTTTAGCTTTTATTAATAGTCTTTCCATCTAATCGTTTTCTTTCTATCATCAAGAGAATAATTTAAAAGAAAAAGGGGTGACACGCACCCCTTTTTCCTTATTCCGCAGCGATTTCTGCTGTGTCCTGACGACTTACACTACCTAAATTATATTTTTGTAAGCCCGCTATTTTTTGACCGATATCTAAAATATCATCTTCTGATAAAGAAGGATTGATATAACCGAAACTACGGCTACTATAGCTAGCTTTACCTGTAGAAGTAGTACCTGTTTCTACTTTAATGATGATTTCACATTCTGCATTTTTCTTAACTGCCATAATACATGCCTCCTAATAAACTATAAAATAAAATTATAAATTAAACTTAAGCTAAAACATCTTGTGTAGTAGTTGTGATATATGCTTCTTTAATCGCTGTTGCTTTATGATTATCTTTGATAATAGCCTGTGTATCAATCATTTTCTGCATGACTACATCGACTTCGCTTTTTGTCAATTCATCTTTAGGGTCTGCTAAATTATATTTAAAATCGTCTCCATTATCTAAAGTAAATACCATTGTTAATTTGCGTGTATCTGCCATTAAAAATCACTCCTTAATTTTAAAAATACATCATAGCTTTGATTGATAACATCTTTTGCCGCCGTTTCTTATTCATCTTATCAACTCCTTACACTTATTTACTTGCAACTTAGATGGCAAAAATCAACCCCTAAATCAAAAATTTTTTCTTAGCAAATAAAAAAAGACAAACTATTATCCAAAATTACATAATAGTTTGCCTTTCGCTATATGTGCAGTTATGAATTTAAACTTTATATATTTTCTGCGAAGTATTTTCTAAACTTATATTTTTAATGTCAAATAAATTCGAGGCGTAAAATTTATCCATTCTCATACCAAAACCAATACAAATTTTAAAAATAGTATCTTCTGTAGGATTACGACTTTTTTCACTTAATAAGCTAGCCACAGTTGAAGGTGGCATTCCTGCTTTATTTGCCAAGCCATTTATGCTCAAATTATAAGCCTTACATAATTCCAAAATCCTATAATCTACTGCCTTTATAAGTAGCATTATAATCATCTCGCTTTTTTTAGATTAACTATATTATACTCTTATAAAAATAAAATGTATTCGACATGTCGTAAATTTTTATAAAAATAACAAAAATTTTTCCTAATTTACTTAAAAGGTTTATTTTATTCCTTCAAATTGCAAGTAAATCATTAAAGGAGTGATTAGTTATGCAAAATTTTCAAGTAGTAGATATCTCAGCTTGGCAAGAAAAACTCAATTGGCAAAAACTAAAAGCAAATAATATTCAAGGCGTTATCATCAAAATAGGTGAGTACACTCATCTAGATGAAATGTTTATCTCACATGTAAATAATGCTGTAACTTATAATCTGCCTTACGGCATATATTATTATGCTCATGCTTCAACAATTGATGAATCTATAACAGAAGCTAATTGGGTAGATAGTCAAATAAAAACATATCTCAATGGACAAAATCTACCACTTGGCATCTGGTATGATGCAGAAGATAAATCTATGCTCAAAAACAATATCAATGTAGCTTATATGATTGGTAATTTCATCAATCGACTAAATGAACTAGATTATAATTATGTAGGTCTATATAGTTCCTATAATTGGCTCACCAATATCATCGACTTAAATCTACTTACAGATTATATTCCCATCTGGTCTGCCCAATATTATCATGAAAACAGCTTTAAACTAGAATATCCTAATCGCATTTGCAAGATATGGCAATACACAGATCATAAGCAAATAGATGATATGATACTTGATTGTAATATTTATTATGCATAAACCATACTAAAAGAAAACCGCAAAGAAGATATATTCTTTGCGGTTTTTTCTATTTACATATTCAATTCTTGTAAATATCTTAATAAAGCATCCTGCCATGCAGGTAATCTATTAAATCCTGCTTCATCTAAACATTTTTTGCTCATTCTTGAATTATGTGGTCGTTTAGCTTTTGTTGGAAATGCTGTTGATGGTACTGGTTCAACATTTATCTTTATATCTGCTTGTTTAAATATTTCACAAGCAAAATCATACCATGAACATATCCCTTCATTTGTAGCATGGTAAATACCACATTTATCAGATAATGCCATATCACAAAGTAATTTTGCTAAATCCACTGTATAAGTTGGTGAACCTATTTGGTCATTAACTACAGTTAATTTATCATGATTTTTAGCTAAGTTAAGCATAGTCTTGATAAAATTCTTACCATTACTACCAAATACCCAAGAAATACGCACAATAAAATATTTATCTAAAATTTCTTGTACAGCTAATTCTCCATCAAGTTTAGATTTACCATAAACATTTTGTGGTGCTTTATCATCATTTACTTCATAAAAATCTTCACCACTACCTGCAAATACATAATCTGTACTGATATAAATCATCTTAGCATCAATTTCTTTACATACTTTTGCTAATTCTTTAGTTGCTAAATGATTTATTTTATCGCAAAGTTCTACTTCATCTTCTGCTTTATCCACTGCGGTATAAGCTGCACAATGAATTACTACATCTGGTTTATATGCTTTAACAAAAGCTTGCATCTTTTCTGTATCTGTCAAAGAAAACTCATTTCTTGTTGTACCAATACATTCTATATTTCTAGTTTTTAATTCACGTACTACATCAAAACCTAATTGACCTGTATAACCTGTTATTAAAACTTTCATGCATTACTCTCCATGTTTAAATCTACTTATTTTACTATATATTTTTTCTTCACTAGCAGTTATCATATTTTCATATTGTATATTTTTAAAACCCCATAATGTTGATTCTAATTCATTTTTACAAGAAACTAAAAATGGTAAAACTATTACTATATTTAAATCTATCTTTTTCTCTATAAATCTATCAATTGTATTTGTAACAACATCTCTATTATTGGAATCCCAGTCTTCCAAACATTCAAAAGCATTATTATTATAAATATTATATACCATACTTATTAATTTATTAACAATAATAAATTCCATATCATTAAATTTATCTATTGATTTCACTTGTGTTTCTTCAGATACATCTGCCATCAAACCAGAAAAAATATTCCATTTTTCTTTATTATCTTCTAAATATTTAATTATATTATTTAATCTTATTTCAAAATTATTATTAAAAGATACATCATCTTCACAGATTGTTACATATGGTAAATTTAATTCCTTTGCTTTTCTCAATAAAAATTTATAACTTAATCCACAACCAATCCATCCCAAAGAATGTCGTAACCCCGGAAAATACTCAAATCCATATATATTGTCATTTTCAAAGGACTCATGCCTAATTGTTGCCTCTGGTAAACCTAAACACCATTTATTTCCTTTAAATTTAATATAACTATTTGCTAATTGATAAAATTCTTCAAAATCTATATTATCTGTAGCCAATAAAAATCTATATAAATAATACTCAAAAGCTTTACATTTGGCACTAATAATTAAATCTTTATTTTCTTTTATTTTCTTTTTATATTCTAATTCATTATTTAAATAAAATCTTATTTTTTCTTTTAATTCTTCTACATTATCAACATCTACTAATTCAATCATATTTTTTATATCTTTATATTCGTCTATATCACCGCTATTTTCAGATATAATTAAACCAGTATTCATTGATAAACATTCACAAATTCTTGTAGTTTCTAATAATGCATTTTCATAATAATGTATATTTATTATTATCTTTGCCTTTTTTAATTCTTTTTTTAATTCCTCACCAAATAAATTATTAATTATCTTTATATTAAATTCTTTACTTAATTCTGATAAAATATTTTTTCGTCTTAAACAACTATCATCCCCATAAAATAAAACATCATATTCTTTTTCTATATTTTCTTCAAAAATATTATTAACATAAGAAACTGGCATATAATATATTTGTTTCAAATCTATATTATTTTTTTGTAAAAAATCAATATTTTTTAATGAATAATCAAAAATTGCTACACTATTTTTTAACTTATTAAAATAGCTTTCATTAAACCATCTAGAAGTCACCGATTGCTCCATTTGATATGCAATATACATTTCTGGTAATTGATCAAACATTTGCGGGCAAATAACAATATGCGGTAATTTTTTATAGCCACCAAAAGGCATTTTGTATATTATTTCTGATAATATGTTTGCTTTTTCTAAACTTTCTTTTAATAAATTTGCTATAAAATCGCAATGTTTTGTAGTTAATATAACTATCCCCTTTGTTTTATCAATTTTAAAATCACTTAACGTATATATCCCAGCTCTTTGATTTAATTTCTTTTCAATAAAATTTCTAGGATTTTTATAAATTTTATTAGCTATTTTTTTTACCAATAATCTTCTTTTTGTTCCATATGGTAAAAAGCTATCTCTAATCTTATAAAATTTTCTTAATAATTTCATACCGTTTGAATTATTTATACTATCTAATTTCTCTTTCATTCTATTATTTTCTTCTTTTATTCTTTCATATTCTTCTTTTATTTTATTATTTTCCTCTTTTATGCAAATGCATTGTTTCTGAATTTTATCTATTTTTTCCTCACTAAATAAATATTTTAAAGAATTCTTTTCCAAATAAAATTTAAAATGATATAAAAAAATGTCTAATTCTTTTATTTTATTAGATAACCTAAAATTATAGTAATCTTTATTAAACAATAATTCATAAGGAATCATATATCCAAATAAAATAAAAGTTAAAGCTAAATTTATATCTTCCTTCTTTAATTTCATTAAAAATTTAAACGGACTTTCACCTAATATATTAACCTTTTTTTCAAATAAAAATCCTTCTAAAGCAACACTACTATTTATAGAATAAATTTCATTACATTTTTGTATAAAATCAGCACTAGAAGCAGATGTATCCATCTCACATTTTAATTTACTATAATCTAAAAAACCACTTGGATGTTGTCTTACTAAAATTTCATCATTATTATAATATTGCATTACTAAATTAATAATTTCAAAATTATTAAATCCATTAGAATACGCTAATATATTTGAATCATTTTCCACTTGTAAGGCTATTCCTGCTTTAAATATTTTTTTATTACTAGAAAATTTTACGTTTTGTTTTTTATTACTTATAATATCTAGTAATTCATCTAATTTAAAATCAGGTATATTGATATTTTTTTTATTTATTTCTTCTAAAAAATTTTTATATCTTTTTTCAGATTCTGTATTACCATTTACTCCTGAAAAATCAAAATATGCCATATAATTATAAAAAGGCGGTCTTAATGCACCTACTTCATTATAAATGACTTTTATCCCTAATTTATCTGCTATATTTTGTAAACTAGGGCAATTACACCATGACAAAATTGCTTTAATATCATCATGTTTATCAATTATTTGTTTTAATATACTTTCTAATAATTGTTCTAATGGCTCATATCTCTCTGTCAATAAATATTTCCATATTAAATCAAACGAATTACCAAATTTATTTTCTAATCCATTAAAAATATTATTATTAATAATAATATTTTCATATGAATTTATCTGTTCTATAGTAGGAATATCATATTTATTATATATATAATTATCTTTATTTAATTCAAATCTATTTTTTTTCAAAAAATAATTTGGATCAAAAAAATATTCTTTAGAACCAATAAAAATAACACTTTTTGGATCTAATTCTGTTAATTGCTTATAATAAACCCACAAATAAGGAGCTTCAACATTTCTAATTGGAAATGGATATAAAAATGATATAAACATACTAACCTCCTAAAAAATAACTTTTATTGAAGAATACATAATCCCTCCACATTCTCCATGTGCTACTACATCTATTATTTTTACTGGCCATCTATGATCTAATTCTTCTCGTTTTCCATCTTTTATTACAACTAAACCTGGACATAATAAATATTGATTAGGTACCAAATTCATTCTAAATTCATAGGTAATAAAGTTTACTCCTTTTTTTAAATTTATAACACTATTTGATAATAAATTATTTTGAACCCATAAATCTACGCCCTCTTTATTTCTTAAAGAAACACCCAAGATTACATTGTCTATATCCTCTTTCGCATAAATTTTAAAATGCAAATAAGCCTTATTACCACTATATACTATAGTATTTGTAGAAATATCACAAACAGAATCATTAACATGTACATCTCTTATTATTGCCCTATAACTTCCCATTCTGTTCTCTGATAATTCTTTTTTAGGACTAATATCATAATCATTTAGCCATTCATCAGATAAATTTTCACCTAAATTTTTAGTTTTTAAGATTTTATCTTCTTTTAAACTAATGCCTCTAAGAATTTTTTCATAATCATTTATAACATTTATCACATTTTTAGAGTCTTTTATCAATTTCCCACTATTTAAAAGTAATGCTCTATCACAATTTTGTAAAATTTGTTGAGTTGAATGCGATACTAATATTAAAGCTATTCCTTTTTCTTTTAATTCCATCATTTTCTGAAAACATTTATATTGAAAAGCTATATCTCCAACTGATAAAGCTTCATCAATAATTAGAATATCTGGTTCAACATTTATACTTACAGCAAAAGCTAATCTAGCAAACATTCCACTAGAATACATCTTTACTGGTTGATATATAAATGATCCTATATCTGCAAATTCTATAATATCATTGACTTTATCATCTATTTCTTTTTTGCTTAAACCCATTAAAGTACCATTCAAATATATATTTTCTATACCAGTCATCTCTGGATTAAAGCTACCACCTAATTCTAATAAAGCAGATACTTTACCATTTACTTTTACTTTTCCTGATGTTTGTGTTAATACTCCTGTTAAAATTTTTAATATAGTAGATTTTCCGGCTCCATTTTTTCCTAAAATACCTACACATTCTCCTCTTTTTACTGAAAAAGAAATATCATCTAAAGCCATAAAATCTTTGCTATATCTTTTATGAAAAGGATTTAATGCTTCTTTTATTCTATCTTGTGGTCTATCAAAAAGTTTATAAATTTTTTTTACATGTTCTACTTCAATTAATATATCATTTTTTAACATAAAATCACCCTATAATACATCAGCAAAATGTGGACGTAATTTTTTAAATATAAATATTCCTATAAAAATAATACTAATTGTTACAAACCAAAAATAATAATTCATATATCCTAAATTCCAAAACCATTCATGATAAATAAAAGAATTTCTATATCCCTCTATTATATAATACATAGGATTAAAATTTAGTATCCATTGATACTGTTCAGGTATCATTTTAAAACTCCAAAAAATAGGAGTTCCCCAAAAACCAAATTGAACAACCATATTTACTAATTGACCTACATCTTTTAAAAATATAATTAATGTTGATGTAATCAAAGATAACCCAAAAGTCAAACAAACTAATGCAAATAGATAATATATTACTTGTAAATTATATATATTAGGCATATATCCATATACTAAAAACATAATAAATAACATCATTGTAAAAAATAAATTAATAATTAATGCTGACATTATCTGTACTACTGGCAATAAATCTACTCTAAATACAACTTTTTTTACTAAAAAAACATTAGAACTAATTGCTTCTGTTGCACTAACCCATGCTTCACTAAAAAAGAACCACGGAAACATTCCACAAACTAACCATAATATAAATGGAAAATTATCTACCGGCATCGATTTAAATCCAACCTGAAATACAAACCAAAAAATAAATACTGTTATTGTTGGCTGTATAAATGCCCATAATATCCCTAAATATGAACCTAAATATCTTTGTTTTAAATCTTTTTTAGTTAAATTCCACAAAAGATATTTACTATTCCATAAATCTAAAATAAATTGAAAAAAAGATTTTATAAATTGCATATAACTTCTCCAAACAATAAATTCTTAATAATAAAATTAGGTTTTGATCTATACATTCTATATTTTACTTAATTTATTTATGTATTATATCAAAACCTAGTTTATTAATTATTTTATTTATCTATTCTTATACATCTTATCATAATAGTCTTTGTATTCACCACTGATGATTTTTTCCCACCAAGATTTATGTGTTAAATACCAATCAATAGTTTTCTTAATTCCATCATCAAATTTAGTAGCAGGAAGCCAACCAAGTTCATTATGAATTTTTGTAGGATCAATAGCATATCTACGATCATGACCTGGTCTATCTGTTACAAATTCAATTAAATCCTCACTTTTACCAAGTTCTTTAATAATTGTTTTTACAACTTCTAAATTAGTACGTTCATTATGACCACCAATATTATATACTTCACCAATTTTTCCTTTGCGAATGATTAAATCTATAGCAGAACAATGGTCTTCTACATAAAGCCAATCACGTACATTTTCACCTTTACCATACACTGGTAATTTTTTATCATTTAAAGCATTAGCTATCATGAGTGGAATTAATTTTTCAGGGAAGTGATATGGTCCATAGTTATTAGAACAGCGAGAAATAGTCACAGGTAATTTATAAGTACGATAATATGCCTGCACTAATAAATCTGCTGAAGCTTTTGAAGCTGAATATGGACTAGAAGTATGAAGTGGTGTTGTTTCTGTAAAAAATAAATCTGGTCTATCTAGTGGTAAATCTCCATAAACTTCATCTGTAGATACTTGATGATAGCGAATATTACCATATTTACGACAAGCATCCATCAGTACACTTGTACCAATTACATTCGTCTGTAAAAAGATTTCTGGATTTTCAATAGATCTATCCACATGAGATTCTGCTGCAAAATTTACTACAACATCAGGCTTTTCACTTGCAAATAATTCATCAACAAAAGCTCTATCTGCAATATCTCCTTTAACAAATTTAAATTTAGGATTTTTCATTGCTACTTCTAATGTTTCTAAATTACCTGCATAAGTCAGTTTATCTAAACAAATTACTTCATCATTTGAATAATTATCTAATTCATAATAAACAAAATTACTACCAATAAATCCTGCTCCACCAGTTACTAATATTTTCATTATTTATCTTCTCCATATCTAAAATCTGCTATACATTCTTTAAATGTTGGAAGTACTGTATCTTTTGCTGATAATATAACTTTATCTGTACCCCAATCTACTTTTAAATCTGGATCATTATAAATAATTCCACTTTCTAATTTTGGTGCATATAAATTATCTACTTTATAATGAACTTCTACATCATCTGTAAGTGTTACAAATCCATGTGCCATTCCTCTTGGCATAAATATTTCTTTTTTATTATCTGCTGATAATTCTACAGAAATCCATTGACCATATGTAGGAGAGCCTTTTCTAATATCTACTACTACATCAAGTAAAGTTCCACGAAGTACACGTAAAAGTTTTGCTTGACTCATAGGATTTAATTGGAAATGAAGTCCGCGTAATACACCTTTTTGAGCAGAATATGAATGATTATCTTGAACAAAAGTAACATCTATTCCAGCATCTTTAAATGCTTTTTCTGAATATGTTTCCATAAACCAACCACGGTTATCTCCATATACCTTTGGTTCTACAATATACACACCATCTAATTTAGTTTTTACAAGTTCCATGATATACCTCCATCTGCTATGGCTAAAAGATATTGACCATATTCATTTTTCGCAAGTGAACTGCACCCCAAAAGTTGGACACAAAACAACTTTTGGAGGTGCAGTTTTTTTATGACTAAATACTCAAATGAAT
>ENA-OQIH01000365-OQIH01000365.1-human-gut-metagenome-genome-assembly--contig:-NODE-365-length-35601-cov-4.458873_pt1 | contig 35601 bp, 29 predicted proteins | sample MGYA00242575_ERZ504740 | MGnify/ENA primary metagenome ERZ504740 (study PRJEB26092, sample SAMD00036192) | human gut metagenome | host: Homo sapiens | study: EMG produced TPA metagenomics assembly of...
ACTCCAAAATGAAATGTAGGTATTTTTGTCGCTTACCTTTAGATATCTCACCTGTCTACTTGACAAGGGGCATATCACCTGAAAGCATGGCGGCTGTTTTGGATTCTGATCATTTACGGAATCTTGCGAGGAAGCCTTTTTTCTTCTTCTGTGGTGCTTCGAGAGAACCACGGATTCCTTTTACGCCAACGATGTAAAGACCGCTGACTTCAGCTTTGATCTCTTTTTTGACCGGGATCAGATCAAAAACTTTTTCATCTGCAATAAGGATACTGATCTTCGGACCGACTTTGGCTTTTACGATCGGAAGCTTGGACCGGCGCATAAGCTTAGGTGTCTGGTCGATGACCATCTGTGGAAGTCCGGAATCTTTCAGCGGCATCCGTTTTTTATCGATGACCAGCATGGAAACTGTCTGCTTGTTAGCCTGGATTTGAGCCTGCTGTTCGTCCTGTTTTTTCTGAGCTTTTTTTCCGAAGAAATAGAGTGCGATCACTGCTGCGATCAGAATAACGAGGATGACCAGAAGAACGATGGTAACTGTACTCATTTGAGAATCCCCCTGTATATATATTTGTTTCGCAATCGGTTACATTACGCAAACAACATTTTAGCATTGTTTCGTCAAAAAGGCAATTAAAAAAGTGAAAAAGACAGGTGGAACGGTGGAAATTTCAGCAGTTACCAGTTATAATGATTACGATGCAGTTCATCTGTGTATGCTGCAGAGAATACAGGACATAACTATCTTTGAGCTAACATATGTAATGGATAAACCAGAGATGGAGGAAATATTATATGAAAGAGAAAAAGCCCGGGGGAACCCGACCGGAAATGGGGACTCCTGAGTACGAAGAATGGCGGAAAGAGGTATTGAAACGCCGCAGAAAGCGCCAGCTGAAGGAACGCAGAAAACGTCTGGCCATCATAACAGCGGCAATGATCGTCGCAGTCGGGGCATCAGTAGGAGTCGGTGCACTGAAGGGCAGAAGTGAGAAGGCTTCAAAAGAGAAGATGGTTTCTTCTGACAAACAGAAAGAACAGACTGTTTCTGGAGAAAAAGCTTTAGAAGCAGGTACTAAAAATACAGAGACCGCTTCCAAAGATACTCTCGCAGAGGCAGAGCTTCTGGCCAGTCAGTATAACTATGACAAAGCTATCGATCTTCTGAAAAAGGCTCCGTCCTATGATTCGGATAAGAAGATGCAGGCAGCTGCAAAAAAATACGAAGACATAAAAGCAACCTGTACGGCATGGCCCCTTGAAAAGGTGACACATGTCTTTTATCATATTCTGATCAAGGATCCATCCAAAGCGTTTGACGGAGACTACAAAGAAGCAGATTATAATCAGGTCATGACAACCATTGATGAGTTTAACAAGATCACGCAGACCATGTATGACAAGGGCTATGTGATGGTAAGCATCAAGGACATGGCAAAGGCAGACGACAACGGGAACATCACAGAGGGAGAGATCCTTCTTCCGCCTGGGAAAACGCCGTTTGTCCTCTCACAGGATGATGTATGCTATTATCATTACATGGACGGTGACGGCTATGCCACGAAGCTGATCGTGGATGATAAAGGAAAGATCCGCAATGAATATGTGGAAGATGACGGAAGTGTCTCCGTGGGAGATTACGACATGGTTCCGCTGATCGACCGTTTTGTGGAAAAGCATCCGGATTTCTCATACCGCGGTGCAAAAGGAATCCTGGCACTTACCGGATACAACGGGATCCTGGGATACCGGACCGACGAAAGCTATGAGACCCGTCCGGCAGATCTGGATGAAAATAAAGTACAGTGGCTGGATGCACATCCGGATTTCAGCCTGGAAAAAGAACGGGCAGCCGCAAAAAAGGTTGCCGATGCCATGAAGGCAGAAGGCTGGGAATTTGCGAGCCATACCTGGGGACATCAGAATGTGGGACAGGTCACACTGGAGAAGCTTCAGGCAGACACCGAACGTTTCAAGAAAAATGTAGATCCGCTGATTGGGGGAACGGATGTTATCATTTTTGCTTTTGGAACCGACATTACCAATGACCAGGAGTATTCCGGGGATAAATTCGAATATCTGAAGGGGCAGGGATATAATTATTACTGCAACGTGGATTCCAGCCAGTATTATGTACAGATCCGGGATCGGTACTTCCGTCAGGGAAGACGGAATCTGGATGGATACCGTATGTATTATAACCCGGAACTGTTATCCGATCTTTTTGACGTAAAAGATGTTTTTGATCCGGCAAGACCGACACCGGTACCGCCGATGTAACGGTCATATCCGGAGATACGAGGGGACTTTTAGAAAGGGGCATATATATTATTATGAAGAAAAAAATTGCAGGTGTACTGACAACAGTGCTTGCGGCGTCACTTCTTGTGGGCGGAAACCATCCGGTCACTGTTCAGGTGGACAATATGATCTCCGGGACACAGGATGACGAGGATACACAGTCTGATGAAGCGGAAGCAGAAGCTGCAGAAGCCGAAGAAGAACAGTCCGAAGAAGCCAAAGTAGCAGCGGATCCGGAGGACCAGCCGGCAGCTACCGAGACACCGAAGGAAGAAAAAAAGGCAGAAAAAGAAACACAGAAAAGGGAAGCTGTCGAGAACAGCTCCGACAGTACTTCCTCAGACGAAAAAACACTTCTCAAAAAAGCCAAAAAACTGGCACAGCAATATGATTACACCGGCGCGATCTCCGTGCTGAAAAACAACTGGAAATTTGCTACCAGTGACAAGATGCAGGAAGCAGCAGCAGCCTACATGAAAAAAAGAGATGCCTGTGTGGAATATCCACTTGAGAATATCACCCATGTATTTTTTCATTCCCTGATCGTGAATACCTCACTGGCCTTTGACGGAGATTCCGATGAGGCCGGATATAATCAGATGATGACCACAGTCAGCGAGTTCAAAAAAATGCTCCAGATCATGTATGATAAGGGTTACGTACTGGTGAGTCCTCATGATATGGCTGTGATCAATGATGACGGAACCATGAGCAGGGGAAAGATCATGCTGCCGGAAGGCAAGATCCCTTTTGTTCTTTCAGAGGATGACGTCAGCTACTATCATTATATGGACGGAGACGGATTTGCCACAAAGCTGGTGATCGACGACAACGGAGATATCAAATGCGAGTATAAGAAGGCAGACGGTACAGTTGTGACCGGAGATTACGATGTGGTGCCGATCCTGGATTCCTTTGTCAAAGAACATCCGGATTTTTCCTATCATGGAAGAAAGGGTATTCTGGCAATGACCGGTTATAATGGTGTTCTGGGCTACCGTACAGATGGGGCATATAAGACCAAGAAGAATCTTCAGGATGACCAGAAGGCTTTTCTCAAGGCCAATCCGGATTTTGACTATGATAAAGAAGTAAAAGCAGCCAAAAAAGTGGCGAAGGCCATGAAAAAGGACGGGTGGGAATTTGCAAGCCATACCTGGGGTCACAGAAACGCTACAAGCTCCACAGCAGCGGAGTTGAAGACCGATAATAAAAAATGGGAAAAATATGTGGCACCCATCCTCGGAAAAACCGATATGATCATTTTTGCCTTTGGTGCGGATATCGGCGACTGGGAAGGATACACCTCGGATAATGAGAAGTATGAGTATTACAAAAGCCGTGGCTACCGCTATTTCTGCAATGTAGATTCCAGTCAGTATTTTGTGCAGATCACAAGTGAATATTTCCGTCAGGGAAGACGGAATCTGGATGGATACAGAATGTATTACAATCCGGATATGCTCAGTGACCTGTTTGATGTATCGGAGGTGTGGGATTCTTCCAGACCGACACCGGTACCGGAAATGTAAGACAGCAAACACACTTTACAAATCTGTATAAAAAAAGATTATAATCGAACCGACAGTACTTGATGAAGGGAGTAGGTTATGAAGAAAAAAGCATATCTCATGGTTCTTGCACTGTGTGCGGCACTGGCGATCACTGCATGTGGCACATCAACAGACCAGAAAGATGACAAAAAACCTGCAGCAGAAGCGCAGGATACAACAGATAAAGAAGATTCCGGATCTGCAGATTCCAAAGAGTCAGAAGAAACGGATTCCAATAAAGACAGCGAAGAGGCAGCCTCCGGAGACACAAGGCTTGTTTCCGTGGATGATGTGAGCAAATATGTGACCATCGGAGAATATAAGGGGCTGACTCTTGATAACACAGTAGAAGCCGTAACCGATGATATGGTTGACGGAAGGATCAAGGAAGAACTTCAGAACAAGGCTGAGGAAGTAACGGAAGGCAGTGTTCAGAACGGAGATGTGGTTACCATTAATTATGTGGGAACCAAGGACGGAGTGGCTTTTGACGGCGGTACTGCAAATAATTATGAGCTGACCATAGGCTCCGGAACGTTTATCGACGGATTTGAGGACGGGATCATCGGAATGAAAAAAGGTGAGACTAAGGATCTCGATCTGACTTTCCCGAAGGAATACTCTTCGGAAGAGCTGGCCGGACAGGAAGTGGTATTTAAGGTCACTCTGCAGAGCTTTAAGCGTGCACCTGAGCTTACCGATACCTGGGTAGCCAAGAATACAGACTGCAAGAGTGTGGATGATTACAAGAAGGAAATCCGTACTACACTGGAGGATGAAGCGAAGACAAGTGCACAGAACACATTGCGTGAAACTGCATGGAACACAGTGCTTTCAGCATCTGAAGTGAAGGAATATCCACAGGAGGATCTGGATACAGCCAAGACAGAGTTTCGCAGTCTGTATGAGAATTATGCAAAACAGGGTGATATGACGCTGGAGGATTTTGTAAAAGCTCAGGGAATCTCCATGGATGATTTTGAGGAGCAGAGCGGTCAGTATGCGGAGTTTAAAGTAAAGCAGAACCTGATCGTACAGGGGATCATGGATAAGGAGAATATGACACTTGAAGATAAAAAATCTCTCAGTATCCAGGATGAACTGATCAAAGCATACAGTGTGAAGGATCTGGCTGCGCTGGTAGATAAATACGGACAGGCAGCCGTGGATGAATCCATCGGACTTCTCAGAGTGGAAGATTTTATCCTGGACAATGCAACGGTTGAGGAGAAGGTTTCTGCCGGTGATACCCAGGGAGTAAACGGAGATGATCCTTCCTCGGACGGAAGCAGTGCGGAAGGTACCGTGGATGAAGAGCTGGAAGCGGCAGAGGCTACAGATATGGTGCCGGAAGACGGCGAGGCGGATCAGGATGCAGACAGCAGCACATCGGATGCAGCGGGTCAGGAGTGATCTGACAGTATCAGCAGCTAAAAAAGTGTGGTGCCCGGAATGTGTTCCGGGTGCCATTTTTTTTACATGTGCATCGCGAAGTGTGTTACTGAGAACGGAGTGAACAGTAACAAATTAAGAGATTCTTTCGGGAATTTCCATTGTATTTAAGCGTTAAATGCGGTATGATTAAAGACAGACATTAAATATCAAAGAAAGATATGAGTATATAAACGGGGATGTAAAAAATGGACAAAAGAGTTTTGCGTGAGAGGATGCGCAGAAAACAGCAGCAGTTAAGACGGCGGCGGATGATGAAGCGGATAACCTGTGTAGTTGCGGCGATTCTTCTGCTGGTTTTTGTTGTTCGAGGGGTAATTCTTCCCATCGTCAACCATGTAGGCGGCGGAAGCAATAAGGATGCGGAGACAGTAAATGTCCAGGCAAATACCGCCGGAGCTTCCACAGACAGCAGTACGAAGGACGGTACGGCATCGACGGATACGGCTGTTTCGGATACAGACAGCGCGGATTCCGGTACGGATGCAACGGTGATGCCGGTAAAGGGCAGTGCAGCAGGCGAAAGGCTTTCTGTTATGACTCCGGGATGGCATGAGGATTCTACAGGAAAGTGGTATCAGAATCCAGATGGTACATATTATGTAAATGGTTTTGCGGATATTGACGGAACAACATACAGCTTTGATAAAAAGGGATACATGCAGACCGGATGGGTGGAGAAAGGTGTGAAGGACTATTATTTTAATGAGGATGGCTCTTATGATCCTTCCAAGAAGCGCCCGATGATCGCTCTGACCTTTGATGATGGTCCTGGAGAGTATACAGAGACACTTCTTGATACTGTTGAGAAATACAATATCCATGTTACGTTCTTTATGCTGGGACAGAATGTGGAGGGCCGTGAATCTACCATACAGCGAATGGTAAAGCTTGGCTGCGAGATCGGTAACCATACCTGGGATCATCCGGAACAGACACTGCCGAATATGGATCTGGATTCTGTTATGCAGGAGTTCCAGAAGACGGATGATGCACTGGTAAAAGCCTGTGGGCAGGCATCAACGGTATGTCGTGCACCGTATGGCGCGATCACAGATGAGCAGATGAGTGCAGTTGGCAAGCCTTTCTTCATGTGGTCTACGGATTCTCTGGACTGGAAGCTGATGGATGCGGATGCAGATTATAACCAGATTATGAATGATTCCTCACTGGGAGACGGTTCTATCATCCTGATGCATGATATTCATGAACCATCTGTGAAGTGTGCCACAGAGAAGCTGATCCCGGCACTGATCGACCAGGGATATAAGCTTGTAACAGTCAGCGAGCTTGCAGAAGCGAAGGATGTTACGTTACAGAGTGCTTCCTATTCTGACTTCTGGGACAGCTCTCTTCAGGCTGGTCGTGTTGCAGGATATGCAGGAAATTCCAGCGATTCAGAGGATTCCTCTGAGGATGGCTCCGATGGAAGCGATTCTTCTGACGGATCTGATGTCAGTGACGGATCTTCCGATGAAGGGGACTATTCCGATGGTTCTGACGAAAGTGATTATTCGGATGGATCTTCCGATGATGGAAGCTATGATGATGGTTCCTACGACGAATCTTATGACGATGGAAGCGAAGAATATTAAAAAATGACAGGAGAGACCTGAATGACAAAATGTGCGTCATTCAGGTCTCTTTTTTGACTTTATCTGACACTGTCGGATAATAGACACATATTAGCCGGAGAGGGTTTTTCCTTGACTGAAAATATGGGGATTGGTATAATTATAGAATAAAAAATTCCACTTAAAATTGGGGAATGGACGGTGGCAGAACTATAAAGGGAGGTACCTGAAAATGGGAAAGAAATTACAATTTACGGAGCTTGACCAGTATCTGTTTGGTCAGGGCACGAATTATGATATTTACAGGAAGCTGGGAGCACATCCAGATACGCAGAACCGGAAAAAAGGGGTTTATTTTGCAGTGTGGGCACCTAATGCACAGGCGGTTTCTGTTATAGGTGAATTCAACGAATGGGATACGAAGAAGAATCCCATGAAAAAAGTTGGACCCATTGGCGTTTATGAGACATTTGTACCGGGAGCGAAGATCGGACAGCTGTATAAATTTTACATTACAGGTGCACATGGTGAGGAGCTTTACAAGGCAGATCCATATGCCAATGCCGCTGAAATGCGTCCCGGAACAGCCTCTCGTATTACAGATATCACCAACTATAAATGGAAAGATGATACCTGGATGAAAAATCGCGAGAACTTTGATCCGGACACAAGTGCCATGTCTATCTATGAGGTGCATCCGGGTTCCTGGATGAAGCATCCGCAGACAGCAGAGGATGAGGATGGTTTCTATTCCTACAGAGAACTGGCGCCGAAGCTTGCACAGTATGTCAAAAAAATGGGATACACCCATGTGGAGCTTATGGGTATCGCAGAGCATCCTTTTGACGGTTCCTGGGGCTATCAGGTAACCGGCTATTACGCACCGACTTCCCGCTACGGAACACCGCAGGATTTCAAATATCTGGTGGATTATCTTCACCGTCAGAAAATCGGTATCATTCTTGACTGGGTACCGGCACATTTTCCGAAGGATGCACACGGACTGGTTAACTTTGACGGAACTGCTGTATATGAGCATGCAGATCCGAGACAGGGTGAGCATCCGGATTGGGGAACCAAGATCTACAATTACGGACGTCCGGAGGTGAAGAATTTCCTGATCGCAAACGCTCTTTACTGGGTAGAGGAATGCCACGTTGATGGTCTTCGTGTAGATGCGGTTGCATCCATGCTTTACCTGGATTACGGTAAGAAAGACGGTGAGTGGATCGCCAATAAATACGGCGGAAACAAGAATCTGGAGGCTATTGAATTTTTTAAGCATCTGAATACCGTTGTTCTCGGAAGAAATCATGGAACTGTCATGATCGCAGAGGAATCTACCGCATGGCCGATGGTAACAGGTAAGGCAGAAGACGACGGGCTTGGATTCTCTCTGAAGTGGAATATGGGCTGGATGAACGACTTCCTGGAATACATGAAGCTGGATCCATATTTCCGTAAATTTAATCATAATAAGATGACATTTTCTATGACTTATGCATACAGTGAGAAATATGTTCTGGTTCTGTCTCATGATGAAGTAGTACATCTGAAGTGTTCTATGCTGGAGAAGATGCCAGGAGAGCTGGATGATAAATTCAAGAACCTGAAGGCCGGATATACTTTTATGTTCGGGCATCCGGGTAAGAAGCTTCTGTTTATGGGACAGGATTTCGGACAGCTGCGTGAGTGGAGTGAGGCCAGAGAGCTTGACTGGTATCTTCTTGGCGAGGAAAATCATCAGAAGCTGCAGCAGTATGTCAGTGATCTTCTGCATATCTACCGCAAATATCCGGCACTTTACGGTGCAGATAATGATCCATCTGCATTTGAGTGGATCAATGCCAACGATGGCGACAGAAGTATCTTCAGCTTTGTGAGAAAATCTCCTACAAGACGTAATAATATCCTGATAGTATGCAACTTTACACCGGTAGCACGTCCGGATTACCGTGTAGGCGTTCCGAAGAAAAAACAGTACAAGCTGATCATGGATGAGCAGGGGCTTCTTCCGAAGGGCAAGGTATTTAAAGCCGAAAAGAAAAATTGTGACAACCGGGAATTTTCTTTTGCATATCCGTTGGAAGCTTATGGAGTTGGTATATTTACATACTGATATTCTGTATAGCGAAATCTTTGAAAGAAAATATAAAAGATAAAATAAAAATACCGGAGATCTGTGTACCTTTGAAGTGTTGGCTTCAGAGGTGCCGGATCTCCGGTATTTTATGGATCTGGGTATAAACTGGTTACGAAAAGTTATCGCTATTCTTCGCTATCATCGTAGGAACCATCATCGTAGGAACCATCATCGTAGGAACCATCATCGTAGGAACCATCATCGTAGGAACCGTCGTCGTAGGAACCGTCGTCGTAGGAACCATCATCGTAGGAACCGTCGTCGTAGGAACCATCGTCAGAGTAACTGTCGTCGTAGGAACCGTCATCCGAGGAGTCGTCTGTGCTGCCTGAGTTATTATCAGCAGAGTTAAAGTCTTCGGAAGTGATGTCAATGCCTTTATCTGCGTAATATTTTTCTGCTGTGATAGAGTCGGTATCTTCTACGACATTTCCGGATGCATCGATCATGTTCAGGTCTGTGTCAATGGTCACATCCAGGAGGTTGGTTCCTGTGGATGGAGTGACATTCATGGACATGATCTCGTTGAACTTCTTTTTCAGGTTGTCAAGAGTGAATACACCGGAACCAATGTATGACTGTACACCGTTCTGAGATGCAAGTTCTTCTGTGTAATCGGAAAGCATATATGGTCCGAATTCACCGGCATCGCTGTTGTAATGCATGACCAGAGGTTCCACTGTAGGGGTCAGGATCTCAATTGAGGTCTTGCCGTCCTGTACGGTTTTCTGAATGGTGAATTTTGCCATTCCGCCGAGAAGTTCTTCCAGCTTCTGCTGGGTGGATACGAAATTTCCCAGAGAGTAGAAGACTACAGTTTCATTGCCTTTGTCATCAGTAAGGCGGCCATATGGCTGAAGTACATGTGGATGTCCGCCGATGATGACATTTACGCCCTGCTCCATAAGGTAGGCTGCCCACTGTTTTTCGTATTCGTTTGGCATGGTTTCGTCTTCGGTACCCCAGTGTGCTACAAAGATGATGCAGTCGGCCTGCTGTTTTGCTTTCTGGATCATGGCTGTGATCTTGTCTTTGCGGATCATGTCGATCATGTAGTCTTTTCCTTCAATGCCGCCTACGTTTGTGCCGTAGGTGTAATCCAGAAATGCGATCTTGATACCGTTTACTTCACGGATCTTGACGGTGTCGGCATCTTCCTGGGAGTCATGGATCCCCAGAAGTGTGACATCCGGATATTTGGTTTTCCAGAAGTTCAGTGTGTCTGTGAGGAAGCCTTCTCCGAAGTCATCGATGTGGTTGTTGGCGGATTCTACTACATTGAATCCTGCTTTTATAATGGCGTCTCCTACTTCTGTGGGTGTTGCAAAGGATGGGTAGGAGCTTACGCTGTCATGGTCGGTTGTGAAGACGGTTTCCTGATCAATCATTTTGATGTCTGCGTCCTTGATGGCGTCCTGGATGTGGGTGTAGATCTTGTCGTAGTTCCAGTTGCCGTCAGAGGATGCGCCTGCGTCGATGAGACTCTGGTGATAGAGGTTGTCGCCTACTGCGATGACGGAGGCAGTGGTAGTTTCGGCAGTGGTGTTGGCTGCTTCCTGATCGGCCTTGGCTTTGACTGCCGCGGCTTTTTTCTGGGCGTCTATAGCTGGTTTGCGGATGAGGCGGTAGTCCAGCTGATTGAAGAAGAGGACCAGGATCGCAAGGACGATGACGGATGCCATAAGACTTACGCGGGCATTGCTGCGTTCGCGGAAGTTCAGGGGGATGTTGTCCTTGGGGTTGCGCCGGGTTTCTCTGAGGGGATCCGGGGTGGAGCTTTTTTTGAAGACTCCTTTGAGTGAGTCGGGGATTTTGATGTTGGGTGGAAATTTCATTTATGTTTTACCTTGTCTTTCTTTGGATTTTGAATGCGATTGATTGGTGATTGTTCGCTTTGTTATTTTTGATTTTTGTTGTGTGGTTGTATTATAGCAGATTTTTATTTTGGTGGGAAGAGGGTGGTGGGGGTGAACGTACGCCCGAGTCGGGGATGCTGTCTGGTCTGCGGCTTCGTCGGGGGCTGGCTTCTAGGCTGCCGGGAATCTGCTAAAAGCGTTTTCCAAAAGTCCGAACTCGCGTCTTGCAGCCGCTCAGACAGCGGACTTTTGAAAAACAACGCAGATTTCCGCCAGCCAAGAATCAGCTCCCCTCCTGCAGAGGCAGACCAGACAGCATCCCCGGCTCGGGCTGTGAGGTTCAAGGCGGTAGGGCTAGGGTGGCTGGGCGGGAGTTGGATGAGCCGTCAGCGCTGCGCTGGACGGCGTGGAGGAAAGGCTGAGTTTCCTTGTGGTTTGATGGGAAGGGGGTGGGCCGAGGCGCTTCGCTGTCGGCTGGGAGTGTGTCGAATTGTGGTGGAATTTTTGGATGGGTTTTGTGTGATTTTTTCTCTGGTGCATGGTATGGTTGGTATATCTTATAAGATCTTTTGTCTGTATGGACATTCTTGGAGCTTCGGGTTCTGAAGCGTTTTCCGTTTTTTGTTACTGTGAAGGTTATGAAAATACGTTTTATGTGGTTTTTATGTTTTCTTTGTGTGGTATAATTTATATATCAGTAGGAGTGTTAATGACCAATAATACTATATTTGATGATGTTTTTCGGACGATGATGGAGTAGATGAAGTTATGGGTGGAAAGGTTTTACAGTTGGAATCGGAACGCTTGCTTGAGCTGGGAGAATAATAGACAGTGCGGAGGCTTGCAGGGAGTTGTATAAAGAGTATGGTTTGTGAGAAATAAAGAGGATATTTTGTTACTGGTGACAAATGTCAGATTTTTACAGAAGAGAGGATATAAACATGGGTGTTTACAGGCGTAAGGCACAGTATCATGAGACGGATCAGATGGGGATCATCCATCATTCCAATTATGTGAAATGGATGGAAGAGGCCCGGATCGATTTCATGAAGGAGTTGGGCTTTGGTTATGGTGAGGTGGAGAAGCGGGGGATTGTTTCTCCGGTTGCAGGGGTTTCAGTTTCTTATAAGAAGCCGGTGCTTTTTGATGATGTAGTTGGGATTTCGGTTTCGGTGAAGAAGTACAGTGGTGTGGTTCTGGAGCTGGCTTATGAGTTTTTTAATGTGACCAGAAGTGAGGTTTGTACAGAGGCTTCCTCGAAGCATTGTTTTACCAGGAATGGGGAGCTGGTTTCTCTGAAAAAAGAGATTCCGGAACTGGATGTGCTGTTCAGAAGCTGTGTGAAGGGGGATTGAGTCTGATGGAAGTTGTGGAGATGCTTGATAATCTGAAGGAAAAGGCCCGCAGGGACCCGGCGCTTCGGGAGATGTTGCTTGCTACCCGCAGGGAGAAAGAGCCGCTGGCTGCTTTCTGTAAGAAGTGCCGGGAGCTTGGGGTTCCGGTTTATGAGATGGATCTGATCGCAGCTGGTGAGGAATTTTATGCAGCGATGAAGAGGAGTACCAATGGCGGCGGAGAGAATTCTCCGATGCTTGAGGGTGAGGATGATTTTTATGAACTGTTTTTTGCTGGGTTGGAGTGAAAAAACAGTTTCAAAATTCCGCATCAATATACTTCTCCAGCACCGGGAACTGTACACCACCGATCTTCAGTACCTGGCTGTGGAAAGCTTTCAGATCAAAGTCCTGGCCAAGGCGGTTCTGTTCGGAAGTGCGTAAGTCCAGAAGGCTTAAGTAGCCCCAGTAGTATTTCAGATAATTTCCCGGGGTTTCCAGGATATACTGGTAGATCTCGGAGACAACGGCGCTGTCTTCGATACCAAAGGCTTTCAGAAAGCTGGCGGCTTCGGCCTGAGTCCAGCCGTTGTAATGGATCTCAATGTCCAGAAGGGAGTACATGCATAAATTGATGCTTCGGTTCAGCCAGGAGATCCTGGCAAGCTCTGTGGCAGAAGGATCCTGAATATAATCGGCGGCGTACTGGTAGGCATAGGGTTCGATGTAGGTGGCCCATCCTTCTGCAAAGCCGGAGGTGCAGAGAAGATTTCGGATGTTGGAGGATTTTTGGCGTTGGAAGGTGACAGTCTGGTAAAGATGCCCCGGGAATCCTTCATGTGCCAGTGTGGTAAAAAGCTCCAGACCCTGGTAGCCGGCAGCCGGATTTATGTAGATCACATTGGGGGTTCCGGTATCCATAGGTGGGGTGAGATAAAAGGCGGGGCTTAGATATTCTTTCATGGAATCGTGGACTGTGCGGAGCTCAAAGGTGACATCTGTGAGAGGTGGGAAGTCTGTTTGGATCTTCTGCTGCAAGGCATTCAGCATCTGGGCAGGCTTTATTTCTCTGAAAGTGATTCCCCGGCTGAGAGTAGTCAGAAGTTCCGGGTTTTGTCGAAGTATGGTTCCTGCGATGCCGATCTCGTCGGAAAGCTGTCCGGAGAGTCGTTTTTCCATTTGCTTTACAGGAACGTAAGAGCCGGTCTGACTCTGAAGAAGATAGAGATAGTAGGCTTTTCCTCCCTTGAAATAAGTCAGGCCACGATCATTTTTTCCTGTGCCACGCAAAGCCTCCAGACCGGTCATAAGTTCCTGATAGGCTGGGATGACTTCTGTTTTCATAAGATTTTGGTGGGTCAGGACCAGAGCGTTCTGCTCTGAGGAAGGAAGTTTTCCATATTCGGATAGCTTTTTCTGGAAAATTTCCAGCATATAATTGTTGTCGGGATTCTGGATAAAAGCACTGCATTGTGCAAGGACCCGGTCCAGGGTAGTATCGCTCATAAAGAAGCCAGCTTCGGATTTCTTTTTTTCAAATTTCAGGATGCTCTGAAAGTATGGGCGGATGGTGGTGAGAAGATTGAGGTAGTCGGTGATATCACGATCTTCATAAAAGGCATATTCCGCCAGAAGAACCGGAAGCTGAGCCTGAATACCAAGACTTGGGCCAAGAGGCTCCTGAAGCAGATAATTGTCGCCCAGTGATTTTTCCGTGTGGTAATAGAGGAGCATGGAGTCCAGCGTCAGCTGATTTTCCGTGGAAAGGCGGCTGTAGCGGAAGGATTTCAGCTTTTTTTCGTACTGGCTGCAGATCTGGTATGTATTTTTCATATCTGTGGGGACAGTGCCAAGAGAAGCTTTTTTTCGCCGGATACCCTGTTTTTCCGGATGTGCCAGGGTATAATGGAGGGTAAGGGTGCTGCCGGAAACTTCATTTTGAAAAACTTTTCCGGAAAAGGCTTCGAATTTTCCGTTTTCTGTGATCCCGTGAGTGGAAAAATAACCAGCAGTGAGGCCGGTGAGAAGTGCCAGGATAAGAAGCAGAGTGATGATAATAGGAGATTTATTTTTCCTGATTTTAAGAGACATAAGACAGTCTTTCATTACTGTTTACAGACATATACCATGTGGAGAGTGCTGATGGTCTCGAAGCAAACAGTAACGTCCTTTCAGAGTGGCGCTTTGTTCTATCATATTGGAAAATTACGGAATCTATGATATTATGTGAGCGGAAATATACAAAAATGGAGAAATAACATGAGTGATATTTATGATCTTGCAATTTTAGGCGGAGGTCCGGCAGGGATCACGGCAGCGATCTATGCGTCCAGGGCCAGGTTAAATACCATATGGATCGATAAAAACTTTGCACCGGGCGGTCAGGTCACAGCTACCTATGCGGTGGATAATTATCCGGGAATGCCGGGGATATCGGGCATGGATCTCGGAGAAGCCTTTGGGGCACATGCCCGGAAGCTGGGATTGGAACCGCAGCGAGAGAAGATTCTTTCCCTGGAAAATATTTCCGGAGAGATCAAGACGATTCGTACAAAAAAGCATGAATATCAGGCGAAAGCCCTGATCCTTGCATTTGGGGCAGAGCACCGGAAGCTGGATATCCCGGGAGAGGATGATCTGAGCGGCCTTGGTGTTTCCTACTGCGCTACCTGTGACGGAGCTTTTTATAAGGATCGGACCGCAGTGGTAGTGGGGGGAGGAAACGTGGCAGCAGAGGATGCAGTTTTTCTTTCCGGCCTCTGTGAAAGGGTATATCTTGTTCATCGCCGTGATGCGCTTCGAGCAGATCAGGCACTTCAGGAGAAAGTCTTTGCCTGTGAGAATATAGAAATGGTGTGGGACAGTGTTCCCCTTGAGATTCTGGGACAGGATGAAGTGACCGGTCTTAAGATCCGTAATATAAAAACAAATGAAGAGAGGGAATTGACCGCAGAAGGTGTTTTCATTGCTGTGGGGATCGTTCCTAATACGACACTTGTAAAGGACCAGCTCAAGCTGGATGAAAATGGATATATCTGTGCAGGAGAGGAGGGTGTTACCAGCGCACCTGGGGTTTTTGCAGCGGGGGATATTCGTACCAAGGCACTTCGCCAGATAGTAACTGCTGTTTCAGACGGAGCCAATGCAGTGGCTTCCGCACAGAAATATCTCTGGAGGAAAGATAATGGCAACGATTAAGGAAATCGCGCAAAGAGCAGGCGTGAGTACAACAACTGTTTCCAACGTCATACATGGAAAAACAAAAAAAGTATCTCCTGCCAATATTCAGAAGATCGAGAATCTTATCCGGGAGATGGGGTATGTCCAGAAAATGGGACTGAGAGTTCTGAATAAAGAAAAATCCCAGCTGATCGCAGTTGTGATCAATTATCATAAAGACTTCAAGGATTCTATCATCGGAGATCCTTTTTATGGAAAGATCATCGGTTTTATCGAGAAATACGTGCAGGAACTGGGATATTATCTGATGCTGTATTCCGCAAAGGATACAGATAAGATATTCCAGATGGTCATGGGTTGGGATGTAGATGGTGTTATTGCCATTTCCTTCAGCAAAAGCAACTGCGAAAAAATCTATCAGCTGATCAACAAACCGATCGTTTCTATTGATGCATATGGTGAGCTTGATGCAGGCCAGGAAAACCATGTCCTGAATATCGGACTGGACGACGAAAGTGGCGGCTATCTTATGACAAAATATCTTCTGGAATGCGGCTATGAGCATATCCAGGTTTGTGCAGGCCGTGATAATGGTGTGGATCATCTTCGTTACATGGGCGCTCAGCGGGCGGCGAAGGATCTTGCAAAGAAAAAGCAGAAGGTGCAGTTTACTGCTCTTGGAATGAACTACGCCAAACGAAAAGAAAGCTATGCGTGGCTGCTCCAGCGGAAAAAACCAAAGGCCGCACTGTTTTTCCTGTCGGACCTCTATGCATTGGAGGCTATCAGCTTTTTCAGCAGTCGTGGAGTAAAGATTCCGGAGGAAATCGGAATTGCAGGATACGATAACATCAGCTATGCGGAATTTTCCGTGCCTCGTCTGACTACTATCAGTCAGAATGTGGAGCAGAAGGCGTCTCTTGCAGTGGAAATTCTGATGGAACGGATCAATGGAGTGGAAAAAGAGCGTGAAAATGAGATCATGCTTCCGGTCACGCTGATCCCCAGGAGATCTGTACAGCCGCAGCATGAGGAAAAGTAAGTCTGCAGAGAATGTACCTGATCTGATCAGGGGGGTAGATACGAGAAGTCACTGCAGAACTGTGAAAAATAGAAAATCGGGACTTTCAATATAGTAAGAGTACAGAGAAAGAGTACAGAAAATCTGAGATATAAAGATATCAAAAGCCGAAATATACGGGAACTGTCAGTGTCTGACAGTCAGAGTATTTTCGGCTTTTTGTAAATTTACCTGAAATCGTAAAAGAGTTATCCTGTGTAGGTTCGTGCTGAAGATGTGGATAATAAACATTTGCTGTTCTATGTGAAACCTGCACAAAACCATGATTTTGAACTTGTTGCAATGATGGGTTATGTACATAACCTATTTACACAGCCTAACTTTGATGCTATAGTGTGAACATAAAGGTTAGGTACATAACCAAAGGGAAAGAGTACAGAAGGAGTGAATACCAGATGAAACAGATTCTGATCGCCACACATGGAAAAATGGCCTCCGGCATTCGTTATACAGCAGAGCTGATTGTTGGAAAAATGGCTGAGATCACAACCATTGATGCTTATGTGACACCGGAAGACAATGTGGAGAAAAAGTTTGAAGAATATTTCGCACAGCATGAAAACGACAGGATTTTCGTTTTCACAGATCTGATGGGAGGAAGCGTAAATCAGAAGCTTCTGAGATACAGCCAGAAAGAAAATGTCACACTGATTACAGGAACCAACCTTCCGGTCCTGATGCAGGTCATGATGGCAGATGACGATGTGACAGAGGAGGAGATCCAGGAGTTCATCGATGATGCCAGAGAAGAGCTTCAGATGGTAGACCTTGGCGGTGGAAAGAAATCCACATCTGAAAAAAATGCTGAAGAAGATACTGCACAGGGTATCGAAAATACTGCGCAGATTTCAGAAGGTGCTGCATCGTATGCAAAAAAATCCGCACCGAAAAAAGCTCTGGCTCCCCAGTCCTATGACAATTCCACAGCAAAGATCACCGCACTTCGTGTAGATGACCGTCTGATCCACGGACAGGTTGCCATGACCTGGACCAAACAGCTGGCAGTACAGGGAATCGTGGTAGCCAACGATGAGGCAGCCAACGACAATACCCAGAAGATGGCATTGAAAATGGCCGTACCGGGCGGAATCAAATCGCTGATCAAACCGGTGGATGAAGCCATTCGTATCTTAAACAATCCGAAGGCATCCAGGATGCGTATTCTGGTTCTGACAAGAACGGTAAAGGATGCTCTGAAGATAAGACAAAGTGTTGGTGAGATCGGATTTCTCAATGTAGGAAATACGGGACGTTTTGATGGGGTCGATGTTTCCGAGAAGCTTGTCCTGACCCCGACTATCATGCTGACAAAAGCAGAACAGCAGGCACTGAAAGAGCTGGTGGCTCTTGATCCGAAGGCCTGTATGCAGCAGGTACCCAATGATGAGCAGAAGCTTGTGAAGGATGTGCTGGACAAATTAAACTGATACCTGTCAAATAGAATGAGCGCAACAGTGCTGAATGTAAACCGTGGAATATGAATGTCCACGGAATGAATAAAACGTAACACAAAAAAGGGAGGAAAGAAAAAATGTTAAACGCATTTCTTGTAGCACTTGCCGTATTTATCTGTGTCGGCGGTGCAGAGCTGATCGGATTTACCATGCTGAACCGTCCGATCGTCATCGGACCGCTGGTAGGTCTGTTGCTTGGAGATCTTCATACAGGAGTTATCATCGGAGCTTCCTTGGAAGCGGTTTTCATGGGAGTTGTAAATATCGGCGGTGCTTCTGCGGCAGAGCCCGGAATCGCCACAGCTGTAGGAACTGCTTTTGCCATCATGCTTGGCAAAGGCTCTGAGGTTGCCCTGACACTTGCACTTCCTATCGGTATCCTTGGCCTTCAGATCAAGACCGTTCTCTATATCTTTATCGTAGGTATGTTTGCAAAAACCTTCGACCGCCTGGCAGCAGAGGGCAAGGAGAAACAGATTATCGCCCTTCATTACGGACTCTGGGCTGTAAACTGGTTTTTATATTCCTTGTTCGCATTTTTCGGGATCCTGTTCGGATCTGATGCAGTCAGTGCACTTCTGGATGCCATCCCGGATGTTGTTATGAATGGTCTGACAGTTTGCGGCGGACTTCTTCCGGCAGTAGGTATGGCAATGTTGATGAAGATGCTCTGGGATAACAAGATCTGTATGTTTTATTTCCTGGGCTTTGTCCTTGTAGCATACTTAAAACTTCCGCTGATCGCTCTTGCCGTGATCGGTGTGATCATTGCCATTTCCATTGGTATGAATGATTACAAGCTGAACCAGCTTGCGGCGCAGAGAGTGGCAGCTTCACCGGCCGGTGGTTCTGACGAATATCTTGATGAAGAAGAGGAGGAATTTTTCTCATGAGTAATTTAACGAAATCCATTCCTGCAGATGAAAGAAAAATGCTGAGAAAAGCGTTCTGGCGTTCCTTCACTCTGTATGCGGCAGTAAGCCCGGCAAAACAGGGAGCTTCCGGTTTCTGCTATTCCCTGATGCCATTTATCAACAAATTTTACAAAAACGATGAGAAAGGCAAAAAAGCTGCCCTCACAAGAAGTATGTCCTACTTCAATACAACCATCACCTGTTCCACTTTCATCATGGGTCTTGTAGCTTCCATGGAGAAGAAAAACAGCGAGCAGAAGGATTTTGACGCGAGCTCTATCAATGCAGTTAAATCCTCTCTGATGGGACCTCTGTCCGGTATCGGTGATTCCATTTTCTGGGGCGTTCTTCGTGTGATCGCAGCCGGGATCGCAGTAGGTCTTGGTGCATCCGGAAATGTTCTGGCACCGATCGTGTTCCTGCTTCTTTTCAACATTCCGTCTATTCTTGTGAAATATTATGGAACATTCCTGGGCTACAAGCTTGGTTCTGAATATATTCAGAAGGTTTATGCAAGCGGTCTTATGAACATCCTGACAAAAGCTGCCAGCATTGTAGGTCTGATCATGGTCGGCGGCATGACTGCCAGCATGGTAACCTTTAATTCCACTTATGAGCTCACCATGAAGGGTGAATCTGTTCTGAATCTCCAGAACATGCTGGACCAGATTTTTATCGGTATTGTTCCTCTTGGACTGACTCTTCTGTGCTACTATCTGCTGAAAAAGAAAAATATCAGCATCACAGTTCTGATCATCGGTGTTATCATCCTGAGCATCCTTCTCTCTCTTCTTGGAATTGCATAAACCTTAAGGATAAAGATCAGAACTATGAAAAGGCGGACCTCAGGTGGTCCGCCTATAAAAAACCTGAAAAAAAGTTATATTGAAATAACTGACTGCAAAAGGGCAGTTGAAGAGTATCTGACGGGATATAAATAAGCGGCAAATACGGATTATAAATATCTGCTCAATGCAAAATAAAGGAGACATAAGAAATGAAAGATTGGTGGAAGAATTCCGTTGTATATCAGATTTATCCAAGAAGCTTTAAGGACTCCAACGGAGACGGCTTCGGCGATCTCAAGGGTATTATTGAAAAGCTCCCCTACCTTCAGAACCTTGGGATCGATGTGATCTGGCTCAGCCCTGTTTTTGACTCCCCACAGGACGACAACGGTTACGATATCAGTGATTACCGGAAGATCTACGCGGGCTTCGGAAGTAACGAGGACATGGATGAGCTGATCGGAAAAGCTCATGAGCATGGTATCAAGATCATTCTGGATCTTGTTGTCAACCATACTTCCGATGAGCATGCATGGTTTGTGGAAAGCCGGAAATCAAAAGACAGCAAATACAGTGATTATTATATCTGGAAGGATCCGAAAGCAGACGGCAGTGAGCCAAACAACTGGGGCTCCAGCTTCTGTGGAAGTGCCTGGGAATATGATGAAGAGCGCGGCCAGTATTACCTTCATTTTTACAGCAGAAAACAGCCGGATCTCAATTGGGAAAATGAAACCGTCCGTAAGGAAATCTATGATCTGATGAAATTCTGGATGGACAAAGGTGCTGACGGATGGCGCATGGATGTGATCGCATCTATTTCCAAGGATCAGTCCTTCCCGGATTACCCGAAAACGGATGGCCGCAAGTATTATACAGGAAAATATCACAGCAACGGGCCAAGACTTCATGAGTTTATCCATGAGATGAACCGGGAGGTGCTTTCAAAATATGACTGTATGACGGTAGGTGAGGCGCCGGGCTCCACACCGGAGGTTGCAAGACTGTTTACAGATCCGGAGCGTGAGGAGCTGAATATGATCTTCACATTTGAGCATATGAACATCGACCGTATTCCGGGCTCTGTAAACCGAAAGTGGGAATTAAAGCCTTTTGATCTCCGTGATCTGAAACGTGTTATGAGTGAGTGGCAGAACAAGCTTTATAACAAGGGCTGGAATGCTCTGTATTTTGAAAATCATGACCAGCCACGTGTGATCTCCAGATGGGGAAATGACACTACTTACCGCGAGGAATGTGCAAAGGCTTATGCTACCGTTCTCCATGGTATGCAGGGAACTCCTTATGTATATCAGGGAGAGGAGATCGGTATGACAAACGTGCAGTTCCCGCTGGAGGAGTACGAGGATATCGAGGTTCGTAATGCATATCAGGATCTTGTCGTTAAGAACAAAACTATCTCTGAGGATGATTTCCGCAAGGCAGTATGGAACAAGAGTCGTGACAATGCCAGGGTTCCGATGCAGTGGGATGACAGCGAAAATGCAGGATTTACGACCGGTAAGCCATGGTTCCGCCTTTCTGATCGTTACCAGGAGATCAATGTAAAAAAAGCTCTGGAAAAAAATGATTCCGTGTTTTATTATTATAAGGATCTGATCTGTCTTCGTCATGAGGAAGAGCTTCTCACAGAAGGTGACTATCAGCTCCTTCTTCCAGAAGACGAGAAGATCTTTGCATATTTAAGAACTTCCGACAAAGAGCAGTGGATCGTGGTGGCAAACCTTTCTGAGGATACGGTAAGTACAGAAGGTCTTGCGAAATATGTGTCCGATAAAGAGGATATTAAGATTGCAAACTATAAGGACAGAACAGGAATCAAAGCGGACTTAAGACCGTACGAGGCGTTTATGATGAGGATCCGGTAATTCCTGAGCTGTTGTATATGTAGTAAAGTGGAAGAAAAGTCTCTGCTTTACAGAGAGCAGGTATGAGTATTTGTGCGTATCTGTACTGCCAAAGGATATCCGGGTGCAGTGCAGATGCGCTTTTTGCCTGTGAGGAGAAGACAAACAGGAGGAATTTATGGAAAAATATATCATTGCAGTGGATATGGACGGAACTCTTCTGAACAGTGAGAATAAGATTTCTGAAAGGAACAGAAATGTTCTGCAGCGTCTGATCGATGACGGACATTATGTGGTACCGGCAACCGGAAGGACCAGAGAGCTGATCCCCCGGGAGTTTTCTGTGCTTCGGGGTGTGAAATGGGGAATCGTGGAAAACGGCTGTGTTGTCTGGGATTACGATAAAAATGAGATGATCTGGCGAAAAACCATGCCAAAAGGAATGGTAAGTAAGATCCTGAAGGATGTGGAAAACAGCGGCGCAAAAGGCTGGATCGCAGAGGCTTATGCAAACGGAATCGCCTATTCTGATGCGAATGCCAGAGATTATGTGGCATCTGTAGCGGATAAAGATCTGCTGGAAAAAACTTTTGTAGATTATTTTCTCAGCAGACATGTATATGTTAAGGATTTTTATCATCAGAAAGATATTCTGGATCAGGCAGAGAAGATCAATATTTATTTTGATGATATGGAGACCAGCAGGGCACTTCGTGAGAAATGGAAGGATCTGGATGATGTGGCAGTGACTACTTCCATCAGCGGCAATGCGGAGTTTAATGCAGCAGGCGTGGACAAGGGTGTGGGTCTTGCCATGCTTCGCACAAAGCTTGGTATTGACCGGATGCATGTGATCGCTTTCGGAGATAATGAGAATGATCTGGAAATGCTGGAGGGTGCAGGTATCGGTGTTGCTATGGGCAATTCCAAACAGTATGTAAAGGATGCAGCGAATGAGGTGACCGGAGATAACGATCATGATGGTGTGGCGGAATTTCTGGAGAGGTTTTTCGGGCTGTAAGCTGTGGTTGATCGTGATCGTTGATATAAGGGACAGGGAAATGTATTTTTCTCTGTCTTTTTTATTTGCATTTTTGGTGATATAAGGTATGATAAACGAAGAGGATGCGGGGATTGCTGGTTTTGACCGGTAGTTACCGGTGAAAATTATTTGAGGAGATCAGGAGGATATTTTTTAATGAAAAATCTGATACCAAAGCGTGTGATGGAGTATATCATTATCACATTTGCTGTTGTTCTGATGGATGTGGGGATTTATGTATTTAAGTTTCCGAATAATTTTTCCTTTGGTGGTGTTTCGGGTATGGCGGTTGTGTTTTCGCATTTTATTCCGATGACGTCTGCGCAGATCAACCTGGTGATCAATCTGATTTTGCTGGTGATCGGGTTTATTGTTCTTGGCCGGGATTTTGGAGTGAAGACGGCTTATGTTACGGTTGTTTCTTCTTTGCTTCTGAATGTGTTTGAGAAGGTTTTTCCTATGGACAGGGCGCTGACGGGGAATATTATGCTGGAGCTTTGCTTTGCGATCATTTTGCCGGCGCTGGCTGCGGCGCTGCTGTTTTTTGAGAATGCTTCGGGTGGTGGCACGGATATTGTGGCGATGATCATTAAGAAGTATTCTACGATGAATATTTCAGGTGCATTGTTTGCGGTGGATTGTGTGATCGTTGTTGTTTCGTTTATGGTGTTTGATCTTACTACGGGGCTTTGTTCTGTACTGGGGCTTATGGCTAAGACGTTGCTGATCGATAAGTCTATTGAGAGGATGAAGCTGAATAAGTATTTTACGATCATTTCCAGTAAGCCGGATGAGATCTGTGAGTTTATTATGAATGGGCTGGATCGGAGTGCTACGGTTTATCATGGGGAGGGGGGTTATTCGCATAAGGATAAGAAGATTATTCTGACGGTTGTTGATGTGAGACAGGCGGTGCTTCTGCAGAGGTTTATTGATGAGGTGGATCCGCAGGCGTTTTTGATGGTTACTAAGAGTAGTGAGGTTGTTGGGAAGGGGTTTATGAGTTATATTTGATGCGATCGTATGGGATTATTGTATGCTGATCGTAGGTGATTGTGTATGATTGTAAGCTGATGGAAATTAGGAGAGCGTTCTTTGCGGGCTGGATGGGCTGCGGGGCGCTCTTTTTTGTGGTGGATGGTGGATGGCGGATGGCGGATGCCGGACGCCGGGGAGACGGGTGCCGGTTTGCTCCGGGCTTCGTCGGGGGCTGGCTTCTAGGCTGCCGGAATTCTGCTAAAACCGTTTTTAAAAAGTCCGAACTCGCGGCTTGCTGCCGCTCAGACAGCGGACTTTTGAAAAACAACGCAGATTTCCGCCAGCCAAGAATCAGCTCCCCTCCTGCAGAGTCGTAGCAAACCGGCACCCGTCTCCCCGGCTGTTCGGTTCCGGGCGGGAGGTAGTGGTGGGTGTGTGGGGCGACTGGCGGAAGTGGGGATTGATGAGGGCTGGAGGATTGAGTGTATTCCCGGGAGTTGGATGAGCCATCAGCGCTGCGCTGGATGGCTGGGAGGAAGGGCTGATATGGAACTGTGGGGACTTGTCTGTTTCGGGAAGAGTACAGACAAGTCCTCATAAGTTATTCAATATTTTCAATGGTTATTGACCTTTATAATTCCGCAAGGGAACATGTGGCTTTGAGTCAGGGGGATATTTGCAGCTTTGTAAGGGATTCCCGGAACAGGGGGCAAGCGGAGGTTCGCAATTGAACCAGTGGAATTACTTGATTTGATCGAAATACGATAAAACAATAAAAAACAATACAAAATAATTGATAGTAAGATATCGAACTGTTATACTGAAATCACAGGCTTTCCAGGGATCAATGCGCCGGATATTGTTTTGCGGAGCGTTGATTTCTGGAACTTTTATCACAGAAAAATCAGGAATGAGGAGATAGGACCATGTTTACAGAAGAACGACAGAATGCAATAGAGAAATGTCTCCGCGAAAAAGGAAAAGTCAGAGTCAAAGAATTAAGCGAGATGTTTCAGGTTACGGAGGACTGTATCCGCAAGGATCTCAAGATCCTTGAAAATGCAGGCAGATTAAAGAGGACTTACGGAGGAGCGATCCTGTCACAGGAGTATCCTCTGGAGAGAAACGTAGTAGACAGGCGTATGTACAATCTTGATAAGAAGAAAGTGATTGCTGCGAAAGCCTTCAAGCTGATCAAAAATAACGAAACGATCTTTCTGGATGTTTCCACTACAAATATAGAGCTGGCAAGGCTTATCGCTTCGTCGGGTATGCATGTTGTGGTTGTCAGCAATATGATCGATATCCTGCAGATCCTTGCTGCGAATCCGTCCATCACGGCCATAGGCACAGGGGGAACTATGTACCGTTCAGTGAATGGATTTATGGGAGCTGCGGCCATTGAGGTGATCAAGCAGTACAGCTTTGACCGGGCATTTTTGGGAAGCTGTGGCGTGGATATGACAGATTTTGCAGTTACTACATCCGGAGTGGAGGATGGATTGACCAAGAAGGCGGCAGTGCAGAGCAGCAGACATAAATATGTGGTTATGGAGAGAGAGAAGTTTTATTTTAACGAATCTTATAAATATACACATTTTGATGATATCAGCGGGATCATTACCGATGAATTTCCGGATGATACCATTGTGAACATACTGAGGAATACCGGAGTGAAATTACTCTGAGCAGACAGTAACAAAGGGGGATTTTTACATGAAAGACTATATTCTGGAAACCTGTGTGGATTCTGTGGAATCCGCCATGGCAGCAGCCGAGGGTGGTGCGGACAGATTGGAGCTTTGCAGCAATCTGATCATCGGGGGGACAACTCCCGGCCCATGGCTTTTTGAGGAAATAAGGAAGCGTTCAGATATCCGGATCCATGCGCTGATCCGTCCGCGGTTTGGAGATTTCTGTTATACAGATGCGGAATTTTCCATGATAAGGAATGCCGTAAAGGATTTCCGCAAAATGGGAGCGGAGGGTGTCGTGGTAGGTATCCTGAAACCGGATGGCACCTTGAATATGGAACAGATGAAAGAGCTGATGGATGCGGCGGGAGATATGTCTGTTACGCTGCACAGGGCTTTTGATGTGTGCGCAGATCCGATCGAGGCTATGGAACAGGCAATCTCTCTGGGAATCGATACAATCCTTACCTCCGGACAGAAGAATACCTGCCTTCAGGGTGCGGAGCTTTTGAAGGAACTGGAAACCAGGAGTCAGGGACGTATCACCATCCAGGCGGGGAGTGGCGTCGGTGCGGAAGTGATCCGCCAGCTTTATCCTCTTACCGGGATCAAGGCTTATCATATGAGCGGCAAGGTTGTAACGGACAGTGCGATGCAATTTCGCAAGGAAGGTGTCAATATGGGACTTCCGACATTCAGTGAATATGAGATATGGCGTACAGATATTGAAAATGTTCGTGCTGCAAAGAAAGTTCTGGAGGAATTATAATGGCTGAGGGGAAGATTTTTCTGAAAGAAAACCGTGATCGGATCGAAAAAAAATATCGGGAGCAGATGATGGGGTTACCGCAGGTTTTTGCGGAGATTGATAAAAAGCTTGCGGAATGCACAGACGAAGTGGCTCTGGCGTGCAAATATTTATATGCGTTCATGCCGTACAGTGATATCGGAAATTACGCGTTTGAAGTATTCCTGGATTATGCGGAGAATGGCGTATATTTATGGAAGGAAAACTCCGGGGTGGCAGAGCTGCCGGAGGAAATCTTTTTGAATTATGTGCTGTTTCATAGAGTAAATGAGGAGGAGATCGCACCCTGCCGTACATTTTTCCGCAGGGAGATCGGAGAGAGAACTGAGGGAATGAGCTTCCGGGAAGCTGCCCTGGAGGTGAACTACTGGTGTGCACAGGAGGCTACCTATCATTGTACAGATGATCGTACCCTGTCTGCACTTGCCGTATACCGCAGAGGAAACGGAAGATGCGGAGAGGAATCTGTATTTACCGTTAATGCACTGAGAAGTGTTGGTGTACCTGCCCGTCAGGTATATGCACCAAAGTGGTCTCATTGTGATGACAATCATGCGTGGGTGGAAATCTGGTGCGATGGAAGCTGGTATTTTCTGGGAGCCTGTGAGCCGGAGGAGATCCTGAATAAGGGATGGTTTACCAACGCTTCCTCAAGGGCCATGATGGTCCATTCAAGAGTTTTTGATACCATGATCCCGGAGGGAGAAGTGATCGGCAAAGATGGTATGGTGACTATGCTCAACGAGCTGAAACGATATGCACTGACAAAAGAGATCACTGTGTCCGTAAAGGATTCACATGGAAAACCGGCAGAAGGTGCAGAAGTTTCTTTTGAGGTGCTGAATTATTCGGAATATGCCCCGATCGCAGAACTGAAAACCGACAGTCTGGGAAAAGTCAGCCTGACAACAGGGCTTGGAAGTATCCATATTTCTGCAAGGATGTATGCAGATGGAGAATGGCTGCATGCAGAAAACAGCATGGATACAAAAACAGAGGATTGTTGTGAGATCTGTCTGATGCCCGTAGGAAAGGAAAAGGGTATTTTTTATGAGGAGTGGACGGAGATCGATATGATCGCACCTCATGATGCACCTGTAAATAAAGATATGCCAACATCGGAGCAGAAGGAAAGAGGCAGCAGACGTCTGGCAGAGGCAAACGCTTACAGGGAACAGAAGGTAAGAAACCTGAGCAATCTGGAGTGTCGGAAATTCCTGGAAAAAGAAACTGGAGATTCTTCAATGAGAAAAAAACTCCTTGAAGTCCTCACAGAGAAAGACAGAACAGACTGTATCAGCCAGGTTCTGGAGGAGCACCTGAAATCTGCATTACCGTATGAAAAAAACATGGATGCAGATATTTTTGTACCATATGTACTGAACCCGAGAGTTGACGATGAAGTTTTGCAGAAATACAGAAAAACGATTCTTGAGCAACTGTCGGAAGAAGAAAAAAATATGCTGCAAAAGGAACCGGCGAAGATCTGGAAGTGGATTGAGGATAAGATCGTTTCCAGCCCGGAGAAAGAACGCAGCAGTGTGATCACCACGCCGTCCGGATGTCTGAAAACGGGAACAGGAAGTCTTCTGTCAAAGAAGATCCTTTTTGTGGCAATGGCGAGAACGCTGGGAATTCCGGCACGCCTGAACCCTCATGACCGTTCCATGGAGTATATGAAAAACGGAAAATTCATCCCGGTATCTGCGGAAACGGAGAAAAAGGCATCGATCCTTCTGAAGGCAAGTGCGGATACACAGTGGAAATATTTCCAGAACTGGAGCATCGCAAAACTGGAAGCCGGAAAATATATCACACGGAAGCTGGAAGCCGAAAATTTCAGAGATCAGGTGATGAAGCTGCCGCTGGAAGCGGGAAATTACAGGATCCTTACCTCAAACAGATTGCCAAATGGAAATATATTTGCAGCGGAGTATTATTTTGAGGTTCAGATCGGAGAAATGAAGAGGGTGGAGCTGGCATTTCGGAATGCAAACCTGGAAGATATGCTGGAGAATATCTCCATACCGGAATTTACTCTCAGAAAAGAAGATGGAAGCACCGTGAAGGCGTCAGAACTGACGGCAGATGGGAAGCATATCCTGGCGTTTCTGGAAGAGGAGAAAGAACCGACGGAACATATCTTAAATGAGATGATGGAGCAGGAAGAAGCTTTTTCCCGATATGCGAATAGGATCATTTTTGTAGTAAAAAGCAAAAAAGCGCTGGAGACACCTACCCTTTCAAGAGCACTGGGCAAGCTTGGAGATGTTCAGATCTTATATGATGATTTTTCAGAGATCATCAATACACTGGGAAGAAGAATGTACGTAGATCCGGATAAGCTTCCGCTGATCATTGTGACAAACAAAAGCCTGAATGGGATCTATGCAACCAGCGGATACAATGTGGGAACCGGAGATATGCTGCTGAGACTGCTGTGACAGATATAACGGATATATACAGAAGGAACACAGGCCGTATCATCGACTGTGTCGGTGACGGTCTGTGCCCTTTGTAAAAGCTGTGAAATTATTGCAGTGGTTCAGATGCTCAGAATATGCGGGCAGATCGGAATGAAAATGCCTGTTGTGCTTCCCGAAATTGCCGTAATAAAAGTTGCTTTGCATTACTTACCATCAGAAAAGAGATCACGCACGGAATCCCGGTAGATACATTCTGGCTTCAGGCGTATCGTCCTTGGAAAATCACTGTAGTCTCCGTTCATTCTGCGAAGCAGCAGATCACAGGCCTGCTCTGCCAGACCGGTCAGCGGCTGACGGACAGCGGTCAGCTGAGGAGAAAGCAGCATGGACAGTTCAAAATCATCAAAGGAGACAACAGACAGGTCTTCCGGGATCCGGATGCCAAGGCTGTAGATCGCTTCATAAATACCGAGGCATAGTGTATAGTTCGCAGAAAATACGGCAGTCGGACGTTCCGGAAGATTCCATAATTTCTGCATTGCCTGATATCCAAAGTCGTTTGTGTAATTTTCAGCGATGATATAATCGGGATTAACCGGAATATCGTAGTCTTCCAGTGCCCGGAGATAGCCTTTTTTTCGTTCACATGCAGTATAGGATGCAGGAGAACCGGTGACAAGGGCGATCTTCTGATGCCCCATTTTTATCAGATGCTCCACGATCTCGTAGGCTCCGGAGGTACAGCTGGTCTGTACACAGTCTGTACGGTGGAAATGGCTGTGTTCTTCCAGCTCCACAACAGGGATTTTGGCGTGTTCCACAGCAGAACAGATGTCCTGGTTCAGACTGAAAGAGGTAATGATAAGGCCGTCGATCCCAGAGCGGAGCATGTGAGGGACGAATTTATTGACATGATCCTTATACTTGTCGCCGCTCATAAATGTGAGAGAATAACCGTGAGCGCGCATGGTGTTTTCTATTTTGCTCAGAAGAAAAGCATTATGCGGAGTATTGGGAGGACCGGATACCAGACCGATACGGTAAGTCTTGGAGGAACGAAGTCCCCGGGCCGTGTTTCGTGGAACGTAATTCAGTTTCCGGATCGCTTCGTCGATCTGCTTTTTGTTTTGCGGCCGTACAGTTCCGCCGTTGATATATTTTGAAATGGTGGCCAATGCCAGACCGGTTTCTCTGGCAATGTCCTTGATGGTTGCACTCATAAATCAATCCTTTCCGGATGCTGTACTGTTGTGTTCGGACAGGTCTTTTACGGAGCGCCGCGGGTGGAATACAACATCCAGCATGTCTATTTTGGGAAAATCCGTATAGTCTCCATGGATCCTTTTTAAAAGTAATTCCACAGCATGTTTCCCCATGCTTGTCAGATCCTGTGAGACGCAGGTCATAGTCGCGCTCATGGTCTTGAAAAGCGGATCATCATCAAAGCACACAAAGGAAATATCCTGAGGAACGGAAATCCGTGCCTGGCTGGCAGCGCTTAAACCGCCCATTGCGGAGAGATAGCAGTCAAAAAAAACAGCAGTAGGGGGATCGGAAGAATCAATAAGCTTCTGGAAATGCAGGTTGCTCTGGATGATCGTTTCTGCAGTGGAACCAAAAGAAACAGGGGGAAAAGAATCCTGCTGTTTCAGAAGGTCAATGCCATTTTTCTGATATACATCCACAAAGCCCTGGATCCGCTGCTCGATGGTGTAGGAGTCCAGATACTGTTCCATGATCCAGACCTTTGTGTGGTCTTTTTCCAAAAGGTGCTCTGCCAGCAGTGCACCGCCTCTGTAATTATCAGAAATAACACAGTCTACAGGAAAATGTCTCATGGAAGCAGGAATCTGATCGAGCATTACAACAGGTATGCCGGCATTCTGTAAAAGCTGGTACAGGTCATCATGCCAGCAGGATGGGAGCATGATAACTCCGTCAAAGTGCTGGGAGATAATATCCTGTATCGTATCGATCTCCTTCTGATGTTCAAAAAAGAAAGAACAGACAATAACTGTATAGCCATGATCCGTGAAATGCTTGATAATGGAGTTGACAAGCTCGCCCCAGAAATAATTACCAAGATCTGAGATCAGGATACCGATGGTATGTGTGTTTTTGGCACGGAGAAGCTGGGCATTCCGGTTTGGGGTATATCCAAGCTCCTGAATTGCCCTTTCTATAAGGATACGATTTTCTTCCCGTATTTTTTTGTGGTTTATATATTTGGAGATCGTTGCGGTGGACAGGCCTGTCGCACGGGCGATATCATTGATCGTAACGTTCATGTAAAGCCTCCGGTTCTGATGCATTTACAGATAATATAGTATTTTCATATTATATCATGAAAAAGAAAACGCCTCAATACACATGACATTTTTTACACATAAAGTATCAGAAAAAACGAGCGTATTGTACAGAAAATTGATAAAAATGAAACGTTTAACAAAACCTAATACGAAAAAGTACACAAAAACAAGACGGAATAATTGTAAAAAATAGGAAAAATGATTTTTGCCCTATGATTTTACTTGAAAAGCTGCTTCGGATGCGGTAAGATAGTCTTGGCAAAAAAACGAAACGTTTTACGCAACAAGAAAATCAGCTATACGAAACAAGGAGAAGGAAAAAGATTATGATTATTTATACAGGAAAAGATTACTATGACGTAAGCAGAAAAGCGGCAAACATCATGTCTGCACAGATCATCATGAAGCCAAATGCTGTTCTCGGACTTGCTACAGGCTCCACACCGGTGGGAATGTACAAGCAGCTGATCGAGTGGTACAAAAAAGGAGATCTGGACTTTTCGCAGATCACATCCGTAAATCTTGATGAATACAAAGGACTTTCCGGAGATAACGATCAGAGCTATCGTTATTTTATGAACACAAATCTGTTTGACCATGTAAATATCGATAAGGCAAGAACCTATGTGCCAAACGGACTGGAAGAGGACAGTGAGAAAGCCTGTGCGGATTACAATGAAATCATCCGCAGCGTGGGTGGTATCGATATGCAGCTGCTTGGAATCGGCGGAAATGGCCACATCGGCTTCAACGAGCCGGGTGCAGCATTTGAGAAGGAGACTCACTGCGTAGACCTTACGGAGAGCACCATCAAGGCAAATGCAAGATTCTTTGAGACTATGGATGATGTGCCGAAGCAGGCATATACCATGGGTATCAAAAACATCATGACTGCAAAGAAAATCCTTCTGGTCGCTACCGGAGAGGCAAAGGCAGATGCCCTTTACAAATCTCTCTACGGACCGATCACGCCCAACGTGCCGGCATCTATCCTGCAGCTTCACCCGGATGTGACGGTAGTGGCCGATGAAGGCGCTTTAAAGCTGATCCGTGAGAAGGGACTGCTGTAAGAGATACAGAGGAAATTTCCGCGAATTAAATGAACGCAGATCACGGATATCCGTTTGAGTCAAGAGGATATCAGCAATCACTCATGGGATTTTCCTGATTTGGTTAATAAAGAAAGCTTCGATCTAACTCTCGTCGATGAGCGATGCGCTCAGAGAGTGGATCGAAGCTTTTTGTGCTTTCGGGACGTAAACTTGCAGGTGGCTGCAAACAGGCCGGTGGGCCGGACATTTGCAGTCTCAGGCTTTTTTCAACGTTTTGTGATAAATCATGACAGAAACGATGGCTGTAAACACCTCTGTGATCCAGAATGCGTTCCACACGCCATCAGGACCCATAAAACGGGACAGAAGATATGCGGTGGGCATGATAACGACCACGTAGCGGAAAAGAGAAATAACAAGGGACTGGGTACCTTTTCCAAGGCCTTCCATGGCACCGGAGGTGGTGACGGATACTGCGGAAATCAGGAAGCCGGCGCTGATGCTCTTCAGTGCTCTGGAACCTGCGGCAATGGTTTCCGGGGTAGTTGTGAAAAGTCCCATAAGCTGTCCGGATGCCAGGAGACAGATAACGGTTCCAAAGAGCATGATCACACAGCTGGACTCCAGGGTCAGCCGGAAGATTTTTTTCACACGCTTCATTTCACGGGCACCGAAGTTATAACCGATCAGCGGGCGCATTCCCTGGATGATTCCGTTGGCCGGGAGATACAGGAAGGTCTGCAATTTATAATAAATGCCAAGGATCACCACATAGCTGTCTGAGTAAGCGGCCAGCACGGAGTTCAGAAAAGAGATCAGGAACGATGGCAGTGCCAGGTTCAGGATCGCTGGAACACCGATGGCATACAGGCTCAGATCCGTTTCTTTGCTTGTTTTCAGGGCTTTGGGCGTTACATGTACAGGAATAGTTTTCAGGATATAAAAGACCATATAGACCGCAATGGTGAGCATCTGGCCGATGCCAGTAGCCAGAGCTGCGCCCCGGATACCCAACTTCGGAAAAAAACCGATTCCCCAGATTAGGAACGGGTCCAGGATGATGTTGCTGGTACATCCCACCAGCAGGGCGATCATAGATACTTTCATCCGTCCTACAGCCTGGAAAAGTTTTTCGAAGAAAAGGCTGATGGAAATTACTGTGGAAAACAGGAAAACGATGGTAGAATACTCCAGCCCCATCCGGATCACGGTTTCATCCTGGGTATACATCTGAAGGAATACGGGCATAACAGCGATGCTGATCACAGTCATCAGGATTCCATGGATCACAGACAGAAAAAATCCGTGGGTTGCGGCGGTGTCTGCCATTTTTTTGTCCCCTGCGCCAAGGTGATAGGAAACTCTGGCGTTGATTCCGATCCCGAAGCCGATGGCAACGGCGTTGATCATGTTCTGGACCGGATAGACAAGGGACAGGGCGGTCATGGCCTGCTCGCTGATCTGTGCCACGAAGAAGCTGTCCACAATGTTGTATAGTGAGTTTACAAGCATGGAAAAGACCATAGGCAGCGCCATGGACGCCAGCAGCGGGCCGACAGGCTTTTCCTTCATAAATGTGCTGTTCATGAAAAATCCCCCTTTATATCAGAATCGTAAGAATATCAGGTGCGGAAAACAGAGCGTGTTTTTTGTGCATAATAAAAGCCACACAATCTGTCTTCTCGAATCGGACAGATTGTGTGGCGAAAAAAGTTCAAAACTGAAAAATCCACACGTTGTTTTAGTGTTTTCACATTAACAAAAAACAGTGCTGATGTCAAGACCGCACGCAGGAGAAACACCATAAAAAGCTGCAAAAAGAAAGGCTTGATATAAAATCGGAGAGGATTGGCAACATTAGACAGGTGCGTGCGGATACGGGCAATATCAGCCCTGAAAAGGTCGTTCTGGCAATATGCACAAAACTTGTCGAACCATGGTGGATAAGTGAAAAACTTTCCAAAAAGTTTTCCACATGACAAAAATCCGCAAATCCGCCAATAATCAAGTTATGCACAAATTTATCCACATTATCCACAAGGATAACCATGTGGATGACCTGATTTACATAAATAAATTTAAACATATGTTTTGTGTAAAATGATAAAATTGTAAAAAATGGGAAAAAAGTTTTTAAAACTATTGACATTTTTAAATTCTAAATATCATAAAATTTATTGTAAAAAAGACATAATATAAAAGAATAAAAACAAATAATCAGATAATAGTGAGTAAATTCTTGAAAAACTAATCTATTTAAAAGGGGGATTATCGGATGTATGGAAATGAGGATAAAAAAGAACAGTGCCCAGTTAAAACGGTCACTGCAAGGTGTTGAAAAGTTATTTTCAGATGTGGATAAGTGTGGATAACCCAAAAATCCTCCGCAGAACCGGAAAGATCTGCGGAGGATTTTTTTAACTGTTTTGTTTCATACGCTTGATCACCTTCAGACGTGTAAACTCTTCGCGCTCTTTTTCCTCCAGAGCATTAGTGATATCTCTGGTGAGGGTTTCATATCTGGGGATGGTGATGTTTTTCAGCGCATTGGCACGCTTCTGGGTTTTCTTGATGTTGGTAGCAAGACGGATGGCGGCGTTTTCGATCATGGAGAGCTGGATGGACAGCTCCTTTACACGCTCGAAGGCTGCCTTGGCCTCGTCCAGGGACAGCTTGGTGCTGTAGTAGGCGTAAGTCGGCGTGTTGCCTGCTTTTTTGTCATATTCCACAAGAGGGATCTCGGTTCCCATAACGCTTCTGGTTTTGATCCGGATGGAATCTTCCACAGGAACGGTATGAGAGATTTGGTCTACGAAAGCGATTCCAATTTCCATATTTGCCTTCTGAAGAGCCGCGTAAGCGGTACGGAAGGTCTCATCAATCTGGGACTGGATGTCTTTTGCCTGATCGATCAGCTCCATCATTTCACGGATCAGGATATTGCGCTTTTTGTCCATAAGCTCATAGCCCTGTCTAGAAAGAGCCAGAGAGTTTTTTGCAAGTATAAGATTTCCCTTGGTAGGAAAGGTATTCGGATCCATAAAATCACCTCACTAACGGACGGTTTCTCTGTAATACTGATCCAGAACTTTGGTATCGATACGGTCGAGCTCTTCTTTTGGAAGAAGGCCAAGAAGCTCCCAGCCCTTATCCAGAGTTTCAATGATGCTTCGGTTTTCTGTCTCAGACTGTCCCACAAACTCTGCCTCAAAAGCTTTTCCAAATACAAGGTACTGCTTATCCAGCGGAGAAAGCTCGTCTTCGCCGATAACCGATGCCAGGGCTCTTGCATCGCCTACTTTTGCGTAGCAGGAGAAGAGCTGGTTGGCAACATCCTGATGGTCGGCACGTGTGAAGCCTTCACCGATACCGTCCTTCATCAGACGGGACAGGGACGGCAGAACGTTGATCGGCGGGTAGATCGCCTGTCCATGAAGCTGACGGTCCAGTACGATCTGGCCCTCGGTGATATATCCGGTAAGGTCAGGAATCGGGTGGGTGATGTCGTCGTTTGGCATGGTCAGGATCGGGATCTGGGTTACAGAACCGGTGCCTCCACGGACGATTCCCGCACGCTCGTAAAGAGTTGCCAGTTCACTGTACAGATATCCCGGATAACCTTTTCGGGAAGGAATCTCACCTTTGGAGGAGGAAACCTCTCGCATAGCCTCGCAGAAGGATGTGATGTCTGTCAGGATGACCAGGATGTGCATTCCTTTTTCAAAAGCAAGATACTCTGCGGCAGTGAGGGCAATCTTCGGTGTAAGAAGACGTTCAACAACCGGATCATT
>ENA-OQIH01000396-OQIH01000396.1-human-gut-metagenome-genome-assembly--contig:-NODE-396-length-33856-cov-11.625122_pt1 | contig 33856 bp, 31 predicted proteins | sample MGYA00242575_ERZ504740 | MGnify/ENA primary metagenome ERZ504740 (study PRJEB26092, sample SAMD00036192) | human gut metagenome | host: Homo sapiens | study: EMG produced TPA metagenomics assembly of...
GAAGCCCGCCATTGACGTAAAGTTTGTCAATGACGGACAACTTGCTATTTTTTGATTTTATTTCGAACTCACGTTAAAGTAGGGAAAGAACAAAATATACCCAAAGTTTTCAAGAGAGGAAAAACATACTGGAGTGCCAAGCATTTTGATAAATATTTTGCATCTAAAGCACCGGACTCCAACATTACGGAATGGTATTCTGTAGAAGATCTAACAGAAAAGTTTGGCATGACAACAAGTGCTATATATTCTTTTGTTTCCCGATTTGCTATTCCCAAGAAAAAAATCAAGCGACAGGTATTCTATTCCCAAAAGCATGTAGATATTGCCAAAGGTCTTGCTAAAGCTGAACCAGAATATTATACGACAGCCGAAGCTATGGAAAAATACAATCTCACTCGTGACCAATTGTATCACTATGTAAAATGGCATCATATCAGTAAAGTGCAGGAAGGAAAATATATCAAGATATCACGCAAAGAGCTTGATGATCTGCTTGCTCCACCTTCGATTTAATGTTATTTACTGGTTATCCTGTGGTTAACTTTAAAATAACCACATCACCAGAAATACACTTGTTTATTTTGCTATCACCACAATAAGAATTAAACCTGAATATAAATTTTAATACATTATATATTATGAAACAACAAACATGTACTACTGTAACACTAAGACAACGCCCTATAAGAAACGGACGAATCTCTCTTTACTTGGACTACTACCCTGCTGTACGTAATCCTAAAACAATGAAACTGAGCAGACGTGAATATTTAGGATTTTACATTTATGCAACCCCAAAGAATGCAATTGAACTAGATTACAATAATGAAATCCTAGCTAAAGCCGAACTTATCAGATGCCGCCGACAAGAGGCTGTAATCAATGAAGAATTTGGATTTATGGACAGACACAAAATGAGAGCCGACTTTATGGCATATTTCAAAGAAGTATGCCGTAAAAAAGATCATAAATGGCATATCGTTTATCTGCACTTTGAGAAATTTGTCAATGGCAAATGTATGTTTGGAGAAATCACTGTTGACCTATGTAATCGCTTCCGAGATTATCTTCTCCATGCAAGGCAACTAAAGCATACAGATAAAATGGTTTCCCGTAATTCAGCTGCCAGTTATTTCTCATTATTCAGAGGAGTTTTAAAACTTGCATATAGAGATAAATATTTACGTGAAAATCCCAATGATTTTCTTGAAAAGATAGAAAGCAGGGATATTCATAAAGAGTTTTTAACACAAGATGAATTAAAAACTTTGGCTTCAACCCCATGCGATATCCCTGTATTAAGAAATGCATCCCTTTTCTCATGTCTTACCGGATTACGCATCAGTGATATATTGAATCTTAAATGGGAAAACTTATGCACAGCCCCCGATTTGGGACATTGTATTCGTCTTCGTACGCAAAAAAACACAGACAGAAGCTCTACTACCTATCAGTTATGAAGCATACGCACTTTGTGGAGAACCGGGCACAGGTAAAGTGTTCAAAGAACTGCGCCGTTGCATGACTGGATATCCTCTTAAAGCATGGATAAAGAAAGCTGGTATTCAAAAACATATAACATTCCATGTTGCAAGACATATCGTTTCTTCTTACTCATTGAAAATAAAGAATTTACAAAGATTGTTAGTTTGATAGGTAACGACTTGGCAACCAGCGGGTTTCTCCATTCTGCAATATTCTGCACTAATCAAAAGAACGCTTTTCAATATACAAAGGTAACATTTATATTTGAAAAACAAGATCTAACATTTATATTTCTATTTCATATACGAGTTTTGATTTGGGGGTAATTTAGTCGGTTCTGTAGTATTAATAGAAACTGTAATGTTCCATTTATTATTGCTCATTCCATAATGAATGCCTTCGTTGTTCTTACACATATCAAGTATTAGGCTTTGAATATCATCAGGTTCCCAATTATAAGATTCATTTGCAATACTCTTAACAATTTCTGAAATAGGAATGTTTTGCCCACCTAATTTTTGAATTGTATCAATTATTAAAGATTTCATATCTACTTATATTGATTGTTGTTATTTCATTCTTATATCCCATGCACCACGACTATAAATGCCAGCATCAGTTTTGGGCACATCGATACCATTTAACTTAAACTGCTGAACAAGCTGTTCGGCACAACGATTATTGCCGAACAAGTTATTCGGAGTAATACCCATCATGTTAATGTTAACCGTAAATTGTTGCCCTCTACTTATGTGAAGACCATTAACTCTGTTTATATCGTGGCGAGCTGTAAGTTCGAAAGTCGGCATTATCGTATTCCTTTTTTTATTATTGGTATAGCTGTTTTAGGGTCATTGAGAATCCAGTTGATACTCAATAATGCGGCAGGATACTTCATATTATACTTTTGCATAATTCCTTTTATGGAGAATTCTTCTACAGCATAGTCCTGTTCGTTACCACTTGCGAGCCATTCATCAAGACATGACTTTAATTTATCATTGATGCTTATGAGGTCTGAACTTGCCGTTTCTGCTCCCGGCAAAGAATACCCTCGATCAATAAGTTTGTTTTTTATCTGTTCCTTGTTCATACTGTTTGATTGAATTTGTTAAATACATCTGTTGCAAAAGCACGTGCATCAGCCTCTACGGGCTGCATCCAATACCGTTGGAAACCGACCTCTTCTACAGTTTGATAACCATAATTCTCTGGAAAAAGTCCCCACATATTCTCGTGAAGATTCTCTCTCCAATTAGTACAATCACCATCACTTGGATGTACTTGTCGCTGATCAACATTGTAATGCTGATAGGCATGTCTTCCTTCATGAATAATAGTATCGAGTGATTCTTTGTACCCCGTATAGTTATCATTAAGATAGTCCGTATTGATAGTTATGGTATTATCGTTTGGATTATAATAACCCAAATGCCCTTCTCCCAAACTTTCTCCTTTAACATCACACGTAGGACGATGCTCTATCTCGGCGGCCGCATTTTCCACTTTTTGCAAAACCTCAAGCCTCTCTGCTGGTGTAAGACACTTCCAATCTTCAAAACGAGTTCCTTCAATATCCGTCATTCTTTCAGAAATTTGAGTTACCTGTTCTATATCATTGGGAGCTTCCAGATATTTATTGTCAATACCCTCTTTCAAGTTGCCTAATCTGCCTCCTATTTCAGGATTAAAGTCAATGGCTTTAGGAGGATGATAGTCACACAACTCATCAATGCGGTTCACAATCATTTCAGGATCTTGTGTTTCTATGGCCTCATTAAGATAGTCACTTTGAAGGTCTGATAAACCTTCGGAATCGAAGCCTCTTATACCTTCGGTATTTTCTATGTTGCAACCAATGTCTTCCAGTCCGTTCATATTACTTTACTTTATTTGCTTTGACCCAATATGTATCAGTTGACAAGGAACTTGAAACGATACATTGTCCCGTTAATAATTTGGAGATAAGCTTGCGCTGTGTGTCGGAGAGGCTCATTGCTTCGGCAAGAGCTTTGGAATCATCCTCTGCAACAAGTCTATGTACAATCTTAAGATTGGTATTCTTAATAGCATCAGGTATAAGACGTGTTGGTACTTGATCAACAAGCACCATTCCTTCTCCATAAGCACGAATCTCCGATAACATGTTACTGAACATCATGGCTGTCTTATATTGTGGAAGTTCCATATTGTCACATTTGGACATTACACGGTGAGCTTCTTCAATAATAGTTAAGTGTTTACACTCATTGTTATTGAAATCAATTTGTCCAATTTCCCCTTTAGCGGAAATATATTCATAAAGGAATTGAAGAATAAGTGACATAAAGAATCCCTTATCAACATCATCACCAACATAAGATAAATTGATGACAACAGGACGTTCAAAAAGTTCTTTCCAGGATGTAGATTTCATTGTGTTTAACATTTGACCTTTCCATCCTCTCTTAAGACTATCAATACGTGTATTCAGACAAGCCTTCATGTTCTGCTCAACACGCGGTTCATAACCGCGTCCTCCGATAACTTTTTCTACAGCCATACTCATGCTATTAAGTGTAGGCGGCATAGTCTTTCCAAATACAGGTTCTTGCGTAAGCCAATCGGTAGATTTGTTCTGATAAATTGAGTAAATCAAATCTTCCATCAACACAGGCAAAATGTCATACATCGGAAAAGCTGCTGCGAATGTAGACTTTAACCTATCAATATGTGATAACACATTAGGTTCTTGATCTTTATTTAGCCAGACAATATCGAAAGGATTAAGTTTAAGTTTCTTTGGTTCAAACTTTCCTCTATATCTGTTACATCCGGGGATATAAATATCAATAGGATTAGAAGGATTGGCCTTATTATATTCGATTGCCCAATCAACATACTCTGTTTTAGCGGGTTCGATAACCAAGAATGGCAATTTACCGATACTATTCAGAATCGCTTCGACAGTATTAGTTTTACCACTTCCATTGATGCCGGAAATCAATGTATGCCGAGAAAGTATTTCCTTTGGTAAGAAAAATTCCAACTGCGTTTCAGCACCTCCATAAATTAATTTGCCAAACCCGATTGCAGAATTTTTATCTTCGGAAGAAGTGTTGAGATTAAACTCGGGGGTTGAATCAACGACACTAATACCAGGCACAGAGCGAAGTGGAAAATTAACTAAATATGATAATTCTTTAGTGGTAAGTACGGTCTGCAATTCTTTATAATGAATTCCTAGTGGATGCTCGAAGCGTTGACGATTAGGAAGATCTACATATAAAGTGGGAGCAGCAAATTGAGCCAAACTTGAATCTTTTATTGTAAGATTTGAGCCATGAGCAATGCGATCTTCCATTATTGATGAAATATCATGCATCCTTATTGGTTCAAAGACTGATTCTTGACCACTTAAAATCGATTTCAGCTGTGTCGATCCATTTCTTATGTCACTATCAGAATTAGCAGCAATAAACACACCTACTTTCCACATACCAAGTGCTTTACCGGATTCAAAACGTTTGGAGTGGTAAAATAAGAGCTCTGCTGCCGCCTCAATATGCTTGTTTACAATATTTTGACTAACAGTACGAGATTGATTCTCACTCATTGTATCGGTTGTTGTATTCGTCCCTCCTTTCGATACACTATGCGAAAAGCCTTTAGTTTCAGTTGGTGTCATACCCATTACAGTCCCTCCAAGACCAGTTAGGATATCACCACCGCCCAATGCACCGACCATCTGAGCCAAGGCAGGAATGGTGGAGGCTGCTGGAGGAAAGAGAGCACTTGCAGCCAAACCAACACCAACACCTAACAATGCTCCACCAACTTTCATTGCAGTACCACCTTTTCTTTTAGAAACAGATTCAGATGTTGTATCGGTTATCGTTTCAGATAAGGATTCAGCTATAGAGCGTGATTTGCCCTGTTGAAACCCTTCTGAAAAATTGAATGATTTCAACGATTCTGCTCTGCCATCCATTTCTCTTACCTGAAACAGCATAGAATCTATCTCTGATGTTTCAAGTGGATGAGCAACAACCATATAAGTAAAACCATCTGAATTATTCATTCCTGCCATCAGTTGGTCCATCGTAGCAGGGTATATACTCTTATATTGTGACTCCATTGATGGTATCCCTGTTAGAGCATATACATTCTCATATGAAGAAATTTGAGAACTTAATTCGGAGATTTTTTCGTTATCCTTATCAAGGACTTGTGACTTAACACCGGGCCAAATACCTTTAATGAACTCATTAAGACTCTTGATCGTTTTACCAATTCTTACGCTATTATTTAGAGGGCGTATGCCCAAATACATCAGATTTGATTTTCCGTCATTCGACACAATAAATATCAATTCAGTGTCATTAGGCATGAAACATGAATGAAGAATTTTTTGAATTGCAATAAAACAATTTTCGGGTGCATCATCTTGAAGTGGTTTTCCGATTTGTGTAAATTGAATCCATCTCGGTGCAAGTTTTTGCGTATCAATTTGTGCTGTCAACACCATTGAAGAAGTTGTGTAATTTTCATCACAGATTTTTTCCAAGTACTTACGCTCCATACAGAAATTGAGCGTTTGTGAAACTGCAGTTGCCGCTAATGTTTTAGCGGCTGGTTCCAAGGCTTGAAGTAATTGAGTATCCATTAGTCAATGAGCATACGAGCTTGTTCAAGCTCATGTTTATACTGATTAAGCAACGAAGAAACAGCTTTGGTAATACTATTCTTTATTTGCTGATTTCCCTTAACTGCATTATATATCTCTTCACGGATTTCTCCGGTAATTTTTTCCCATTCCTCGGATAAGCTATCGTAAACTTCCGCACGTTTTTCTGCATCAAGTTCTTTATTCATCGCTTTTTCTAATTTTTCTTCCTCGGAATCATTGAAAAGTGACCCTATAAGCCAACCTGCTGCCATTCCAATAAGTCCAAATATAGCACCAGCTCCTGTCAACCAATTACGTACGTTATTTTTAATGGACTTTGCTAATTCTTGTGAAATTGAATCTACAATACGTCTAATCGCTACAGGCTGAAGGTTGATGTTTATATTGATATTTAGTTCCGGCATCTTAACTTCAACTCCTTGCTGTGTATACACTGCTACCATAGACTCAATTCTTTCAACAAGATCCTTTGTTTGCTCTTCTAAAGCAGATGATACATAGGCTGAGGCTTTTGGTAAAAATTCTTGAACAGTATTTTCTACCTGTGATTCAAATGCGTTGCTTAAATCATTAAGAGAATAGTCTTCTTCGGAATCTTTGAAACAATTGGCTATAGCAGCCATTTCATCGGTTAGAGAATCATATAGATCGAAAGAAAAAGTCTCAACAAAGGCATTATACACACTGTTTTTGTTGATAATTTCATCTATCACCTCGGATAAATCTTCATCGGCCCCAGACGTATGAAGATCCATTCTTGCAACTTCCGCTACGCCTTCAGAGATAGTCAACGAAGGATCCTGATCATGAGAAATTTGACGTTTTTCAACGCCAAAGCACTTCATTACAAGTTCTTCTATAAAGTCCATACGCGATGCTCCACCTGTGAGGAACACTCCATAGATTGGGGCATTATTGATGTGCTTAGCCACGAAATCTTGCATAGCTTTTTCAATTGTTCCCACGTATCCTTCTTCTTTGAGTAATTCGTTAAGTTGACCAGGTTCAAAAACGAACTTGACAGTTTCGTCAAGATCATCATCCTCTACCAGTTCGTCAAGATGAATGGTTTTTCTGACTTTTTGGCCTTTTTTGAAATAAACGTCTTCTTTCACGGTTCGTGCTGCGAAAAGCAGACAGGCTATCAGCGTAGGATACTTTTCTTCAAACTGATTAACCTTTCCTTCAGCCTTTTTCTTGGCATAGAGTATTTTTTCAATTTGTGAAGCTCCACAATCATATCCAAAGTCTATGGGTGCATTGTTATCAGAAAGATATGTGAAATCCAATGTGCTTGAACCCATATCAAATACGATAGCACCTTTGCGAGCGTTACGAGACAAGCCTGTAATCGGATCTTTCATGCCTTTTACAAATGCAGCACGAGATTCTTTTGTAACCCCTGCGATCGGCATCCCAGCTTTCTTTGCCATCTCGAAATAGAGATTCTTCGCTTCATTATCCCACCCAGATGGTGTAGCTATATAGACAACATGGTTATCCTTAGTGAGAATGCCATTAGTATTCTCTAAGATGAGTTTATACACCTCGGACATGTACCTAATCATCAATTTTTCAGCATTTCCATCAATATCAGCCGGACGCTGCTTAAAGCAAACATGGGCATCTGCTTTTTTCAAGATGTCGGGGTTGAAAGCTTTTTCTCCAATAAATGCTTTTCCATCTGGAAGTATGGTGATTGCTGAGGCGAGAACTTTACGATTGTTCTCCATCTCAATATCTGTTGGATCTGTCCAATTTGATTCAGGTTCATCCCATTGTATCGGACAAAGAGCTGCTGAGGTTTCGCCATGACCGAGGTCAATGCCAACAACATACTCGATCTTAGATTTATCAATTTGAGGTGTATTCATTGTCGTTAATTTTGTATTAGTTTTATAGGCTTTATTATTTTGTGAATTAAACGATAATGATGTGCTGATTGTAGAACTTGATGAAACAGAATTTACGGAAGTTAAGACACGTGCTTTTCGTTCCATCTTATCTTCAACTTTAGTTATAATATCGCTAACAAGAGAAATAAAACCATCATGCAATCGTTTCTTTATTGTTTTAATCGTGTAATCAAGTTCAAACTTCGATTTCAATAAGGATGAGAGTTTTTCCTTATCAATAGAAATATCTAATAGTTCCATACAGAAATACAGATGGTATGGCCAGTTCCAAGCGTCACTGTTATCTTTCCGTAAAACAATGGTACACATATCATTCGTCTCTGCCCATTTTATTCTTTTACCAAACTGAATAGCTTCCTCAAATCTGCATTTATCGTACCACGATGACCGATTATCACTCCCATTGGGATATATGGTCTCATTTCCTTCAAGATGCCCTGAAAGAACCTTACCACTCACTTGAAATTTTTCTACTTCTCTCCAATCCCATGAACTCCAATTTTCATCAATCATCATGAAGAACGGAGCTTCATTGATGTTTTGAGGTTTATCAACGAAACTATCAAGTATTGTCGACCAAACTATGGGTATTATATCTTGTCTATTCATAATTGTTTCGCAGGTATTAAGATTTTTCCTTTAAGTACAGCTTTTAAATCCTTTACTAGTGCAGGTACTGTCATTTTTACCTCCATAACTTGCTTGCTTTCAACTTCATCAAAGAATCTTCCGTTTTCGCCATCATAGGCAACTACGTCAATTCCATAAGAATCAAGTATTTCTCTCAAATCCTCAATACGCTGATTAAGTTTTTTCGTAAAGTTGGGTTCTTCTAATGAGTGGCATTCAACGTAGCCAATGACAGATTGTATGCATTCAAGCAATGACTGATGCTCTACCTCAATAGAAGGGCGAGTCTGTGACTCATATTTATTTACCACACGAGAAATTTGTGTTCTATATGTTGATATTATAGCATCAATACTTATACAAACTTCTTTTATAATGGACATAAATGCGCCTATATTCAATGGCGTTTTTTCAATAGGAACATTTATCGCTGTTTTCGTAGTTTCATTATTTGTATGTAGTTTGCCATTTTTCGTTCTGGTATTATCCGATATATAGAGAACAAGTGCAGTACCAGCAATGGCTCCACAGACCGCACCCCACGACCCAATCAAACTCCCAGCTATAGCTCCTGCCCCAGCACCTAGAATAGGTGTGTATTTATTACCTCTTTTTGCATTAGCATAAACCAGCGTGGATTGAACTTGATTTGTCGTTTTTACTGCTGATATTACTTCTGCTGATATATTCTGTTGTGCTTGAAGAAGTTGCAAGGCTGATTGAAGAATGTAATCTTCAGACTGATTGAGATTCTGACGATATATGCCGTCACTCTCAAACAAACTGTTCAAGAAATCTGCAACAATTTCCTGAACTTTCCGGGCATCATGGGGAAGAGATAAGCCTTTGAGTTTTTCAGATAAGGCTTCTTTATGTGATTCAAATACGTTTGTAAGTGTTATTGGATCCATTTTTCACTTATTAACCTTGCTCTTACAGCTTCGCAAGTCTTGCTATAATATATCTCTTGCCAAGAGAGAAGAAGTAGGTAGAATCACCTGTAATATAGTATATTATAGTTTAGATATCTTTTTTTTGTAAAACATAATCATCTAAATTTTATGTGTTGTGATAAAGAAAAAGTGAATTAATTCTTTTATTTTCAGTATTTTTACTAATTTTGCAATAGATGAAATCTCTCTTGGCAAGAAATATACCCTTTTACTAAACAATCCTCATTCTACAGACTTTTCAGAATTTGTGCGTTGGCTTTGTCCACTACGGAGTTGTCCAATGAAGCCAGATAAATTTGTGTGGTCGCCTCGGAATCATGTCCCATTCCTTCACTGATAACCGAAATCGGAATGTTCTTGCCTTTGGCTGCGCTTGCCCATGAATGACGGGCACAGTACATGCTCAGGGGAACGGATATATCGGCCAGTCTGGCTATTTCTTTCAGGTTCCGGTTTATTCCGGACATGACACTCCTGTAATGCTTGTGCGTATCCTTAAAAGGATATTTCAATACCGGCAAAAGATAAGGGCTAAGGCCGTCTTCCGGGTATTTGCCGACAATCTCCTGCATACATTTTTCCCACCTGATAACCAGCTGCTGCCCGGTCTTTCGTCTGCGATACGATAAGAAGCCGTCCTGAAGATCTTTCTTTTTTAGATGAGCCATATCTATGAACGACATGCCACGGGTATAGAAGCTGAACAGGAACATGTCCCTTGCAAATTCCAGATTATGCTGTAAGGACAGATCCAAATTCTTCATACGTTTGATGGCAGATAAGGGAACGGCACGCTTGACGGTCTTGTCCACTCCCGTATAGATATGCCTGAAAGGATTGCGCTGTTCCACCAGTTCCTTTTCCAGGGCACGGTTATATACAGCCCGAAGGATACGCATGTAGAATGAACTGGTATTCCGTACGGCACCTTTTCCATGAAGGTAGGCTTCATAAAGCTGCATCAAATCCGAATCGATGTCAGACAACAAAATATCCCTGTCTCCTCTGAACTGCATGAAACTTTTCAGAGTGCAGGAATAATTTTCAGCCGTGCGTATCTTGCCCATCTGTTTGAGACGGGCTATGATGTCTTGCATGAAGTTGAAAAGCGACTGTCCTTCTGTATTGCTTTGAAAAGAAGCGACAATATCATCTGCCGTATATCCGGCTTTCCGGTTATCCAGTTGTCGGATAATCATGTCCAGCCGCTTCAGATCCCATTCCATGCGTTCCTGCAAGGAAAGGAGCAGATTGCTTCGTTCCGAACTACCGACAATGATACAGCTTCCAGCTTCGTTCCATTCGTTAGTAAATATCCGGTAATCCGTCTTTAACTGACGGATTACACGGTTCTGAATAATCTGATAATAGACGGTACCTTCCTTCCTTTCTATGGTGGAAGGTCTGAATTTCGCTTTCACACTGGCCATATCAATCGGATTCAGATTCTACCTGCAACTTAAGTTTCTCCTGCATCAGGCTGTCGGAAACAGCTTTCAGCTCGTTCTCGTACCCGTCAGCCTGTTTTCTGACCCATTCGATAGACTTTTCGTCACGGTGAATGTCGAACACATCATTCAGCCAAAGTATGTCTTTGGGGCTGCATCCTCCCCACGAACGGATGGCACGGAACTTCAGGGCATCATCCGCATACTGACGCTTGGATTGCCAAAGCTCGATGTTGCCCCAAATGGAAAGGCTGCATACGACACCCATGCCGACCAAAAAGGAAAACACCTTGCTTGACCTTATGTCGAAACTGTGGCGGTGGATATGTTCCTGCGGTTCGTTTTCCTGTCCGTTAGCACTTCGGGTAAACGATTCTTTCAAGTCACGCAACAGATTCAGAATCCGGTTTGACGTGTAAACTTCCGCCTCTCCGAATTTGGTCAGCATGGCCTTAGTTTGTTCCCGGTTTTCTCTGGCAGAAATATCCATCAGCTCCTTTAGGGGAACCAAATCCATTGCCGGAGGATGTCCGAATGATTGTTTGTTGTCTACTTTTGGAGTATTCTCCAATTTGTCATTGATGCTCTTCAGACCACCCTTGATGTCCTCAAAGAGCGCATACACTTCGTTATTATCCATGTTTATAAACTGATTTTACGTTGTTTCTTTTTCTTACGTTTTAACTGTTTCTCAAAATAGTTCTCATCTGCCTGACCGTTTGTAGCATTCGGCATGAGCAAGCCGATGGAACCACTGTACAAATCATCGTTGCCCATCACTTCAGATTGCGGTATCGGCTGTTCAGACACTCGATTGTCCGTCATCATTCTTTGTTGTTCTTTCTGCCTGTTGGTGTTCAGAACCTCATCTATCTTGGAATAGCTGAACCGCCTGTCTATCTTGGAGCCGCTGAACGAATAGCCGTTCTTGGAGAATACGACACCCTGCACCTCATCCGACTTACCCTTGTACTTGAACTGTATTTTCACTCCTTGTTTTTCCAGATTAGCGGCTAACTGCCGCCAGTTGCCGCACCTTGAAACTTCCAGTTTAAGGAGGAAATAAAGCTCATATCTGGTTTTGTCCGGTTCTTTCAGCCGATGCAGTTTCACCTTTTCCTTGCCTTCGGAAACGTATAGACCGTACTTCCGTGTCAGTTCCTTGCAGATGCGTGTGCTGCGTATCCGCTCGTTCCGGTCGCTGATTGTCCTGCCGTCATTAGCGATGCGGTTGAATGCGATATGCACGTGCGGATGCTCCTTGTCAAAGTGGCGCACGACAAGAACCTGTGTGTCCTTTATACCCATTCTCTCCAAGTATTCCAATGCAATTCCTGCCATTGTCCGGTCGGTAAGGCGGTGTTCGTCTTCTCTGGAGAATGCCAGTGCAATATGTCCGACAGGCTTCGTCGCCCTCGGATTCATCCCTGACTGCGCCTCAAAACTCATGACTATCTTGTCCTTATTTTCGGAAAACAAGCCGTCACAAACAAGGATTTTGGCATCCTTTTCCTTGTCAAGAATGTAGTTCACCACACCCCTGAAATTACTACCCTTGACAATTTTGGCTATCATAGGAGGATAAGGTTTAGTAGTTCCTCGATACGTGCCACGAGCACGCGGCACTCCATTCTCACCGTGACAAAGCCTGCGGCATTCGCCTTGTGCGCAAGCTGGTTCAGGTTGTTTGCCATACCGCACAGCTTGCGGACATAATCCGTATGTTCTGGCGTGAGCCGTTCTTTTACATGGCAGCTTCTCATACACTCGCGCAGGAATTCCCCGGCAGATATGCCTGCGCTCCGAGCCTTGCCTTTCAGGGTGTAGTAGTCCGATGTCGCCATCTTCACCGTGAGACGGTATTTCAGCTTGTCTGCCGCCTCCTTCTTGGGGCGACCGCCCTTATTCCTACTGTCGAATTTTCGTTTCTGTTCCATTGCTTTATAATGATTAAAATGTAATTACTTGATAGACCAACGGGATGCGGCTTCCACGAGTTTTTGAGAGTGGGAGCAGGCGGTTTCGGTATGCCCGAAACACAAACTTGCTCCCCTCAAAACTCCGTTGGATTAGTTCAGAGTAACTCCGAATAACCTCCCGTAAGTCCGTTCCTTAATTCTCAGAGTTTACGCCATGCCTCGATGTCCTCCCCGTAGGTGGCAAGGTGGTGGCGGGCGATGTTCTCCATCAGTCCCGACACGCTCATCCTGCGACTGCCGAACAGGCTGACGATGCGGTCGAGGGCATCGCGTGTGTCGCGACTGAGGAACACGGGCTTCCGGTCTTCTATGGACGGTACCGGGAGGAACATTGCCTTGTATTCCTCCAGCGATGCCCTGCGTTGCTTGCCGCTGACACGGTGTATCACCTGCGGGCTTCCATCCGTATTTTCCTGCACGGTTTCACCTGTTTGTTCATTCATGTTCTCATCCGTACCTGCCTGTACATCCTCGTGCTCTTGTGCTGGCATACCGGCGGACTTCTGTTCTTCCACTTCCAGCTTGGTTCCCAAAAAGATTTTCAACTCTTCATCCATCGTCTGGTTGCTTACGTTCTTTCTCATACTTGTTTGAATTAAATGTTTAACAATAGTGGTCGTAGTGCGCACATTTGACCGATTATCGGCAGCAAAGGAAATGGATATAATACAGGAAGTCAAATACTTGGATTGGCTGTGGCAACAATGTGGCATTTTGCATTTTTCATGTATGATTAGTGGTGGATGATTCACCGATTTGCCACAGAGATAGAAAATAGCCGTTTTATATTTAAGGGCTTAATCTGAACGGATAATACGAAAATAAAAATGTTCTCAGGGTCTTGATTGGAGAATCATCTTGCAGTACATGGTATCCGAAATGCGCCACAGGCTACCGTACCAGTGCCAAATGCTGCCACGATGCTGCGGGTTGGTTGGAATCTGCCGGACTTGGCTTTTCTTTGTACAGTCGGCAACCGGAAGGGCTGTTGCGGAATATGGAATTAAGCCAATCCCTACCACTTGCAGCCACAAGCTGCCAGTCAGTAATAAAGCCATTGTCCGATGTTGGTATTGGCTTTACTTTGCAGACAAACAGGATTACCAACAATAAAAACAGTATATGCAATGAATGAATTTGTGATTATCTCGAAAGACGTGTTTGAAGAAATGGTCGGGAAGTTCAACCACTTCTCCGACCGGGTGAATGAAATCCTCGGCAAGAGGGAGGAAGGACAGCTCAGCCGCTGGATGGACAATCAGGATGTCTGCCAGCAGCTTCGCATCAGTCCGAGAACCTTGCAGACGCTTCGTGATAACGGAACGCTGGCTTACTCCCAGATTGGACATAAGATTTTCTACAAGCCGGAGGATGTGCTGAGTATCGTACGGCTTGTGGAGGACAGACGAAAGGATGCCGCCTGTCGGGGAAAGACCATCTGAATGTAATTGAATTTATTGTACCACTAAATCCACTGTAATAAATGAACAAAACGATTATGACTAACGATGAATGGGCTGTCGGCTTCATGGAGCAATTGGATTCCATACTCAACGGCATTGAAAGCATGAACGAAAAAAGCAGGGCTTCATTCGGTAATGAACGCTTCCTTACGGACAAGGAGGTGTCGGCATGGCTCAAGGTGAGCCGACGTACCTTGCAGGACTACCGCAACAATGGGATGGTATCTTACTATCAGTTAGGCGGCAAGATTCTCTACAAGGAATCGGACATCGAAAAAATGGTGATGGGCGGGTATCAGAACGCCTACCGAACAGGAACGTAATTTTGTAAAGTGTGAAAGGAACAGAAGCCGATGGCGACAGGTAAATTACCCGGCCATCGGCTTCTTGCATTATTATCATTATAGGTACAGACAACACTAACATTTGTATCGTGGATTGGCTTCGGACAGTGAAAAGAACAAATGAATGGGCTTTTCCCGATTGGGTGCATACAGCTTTTCCATAATGAACATTCTGAAAGCCATACATTCCCTGCTGCGTAATCTGAACGTAAGAGCTATGACCATTTCAAGGCTGTACACCTCGTAACGTGTCCCGTCTTCCTGTCTGATGTAGCACATGGTTGTTTCTTCCAAAAGTTCATGATTCTTATAAATATCACGGATAGCCTTGCGGATGTCACAGCTGAATACCATAAACAGGTCTGACATTTCCTGCTGTGTCATCCATACAGGAGCGGTCGGTATGGTGACCACTCCTGTTTCACTGATTGTAATGATTCCTCGTTCCATACTCATTAGTCTTTTGCTGACAACTTGTTTTTTCTGTATTCGCCTGTTCCGTATAATCTTCTGACAGCCATAAGATTGTCCATATCTCTTGAAATTTTCTTGTCCGTGACTTCTGCGTACCGCTGGGTGGTCTTTATGCCGGAGTGCCCCATCATCTTGGCTATGCTCTCAATGGGGATACCCTCCGAAATCAAAAAAGTCCCGAAGGAGTGTCTGGCTTGATGATAGGACAAGTTTTCCTCCCTGCCGATGGCAACCCCCATCTCGTGTATTTCAAACCACATCTCGTCACGGCTCGGAAGCGGAAATACAGGCTTGGTGTCGTCTTTTGTGTTGTAGAGGTCAAGTATCTGTTCTGCTATCGGGTGCAGGGGGATGAATGCCTCCACATTGGTTTTCTTACGGTTGATACGGATATAACGCCTGCCGTCCGATGTCGTGCCAATATGGTGCGGATGAAGCAGCATGATGTCCACGTATGCCAGTCCCGTAAAAATCGAGAACAGGAACGCCCTCCGCCCAAGTTCCTGCAAGGGGTCGGGCATCGGTGTTTCGAGGATGGTTTTCAGCTCCGCACGGCTGATGTGCTTATGCCTCGGAGTGGGCTTCTTCTCGTATTCCATGTCTTCCAACGGGTTGGCACGGAGTATCTCATAATCAACGGCAAGATACACCAACTTGCTCAGCCAGCACAGGCACTTGTTCATTTGTGACGGTCCGAAGTTCTTGTAGCGTTTCAGGAAAGCTTTATAGGAACTGCCGAACTCTTCCGTGATTTCAGTCAGATTTATATCACTCTTTCCCTGTGAAGCAAGAAAGTCCGTCAAATACTTCTGATAGTATTTTGAATTTCTGTATGTTGAAGTGGAATTTATCTCCTTTGAACGGACAAGCAGCCTTTCAAGTTCCATCTCGCCCATCTGTAATAGTTTGACCGGAATAACGGCTTTCCTTGCCAGCGTATTTTTGAGCAGCTCGGCACTCACTACGTTCTGCTTCTTCAATGAATCCTCATAGGCACATTCGACGGACTTGCGGAACTCCAGCAAGCGGTTGTTTTCACGGACGGTACGGATTGAGCCTGTCTTGCTGTTCCAGTCTTCGGGTCTGCAATAGATGCCTGTTGCCATTGTGGAGCTCTTGCCGTCTACGGTGATGCGGCAAAGGACGGCGGTCGTGCCGTCAGCCTTTACTTTACTCCTGTTGATGTATGGTAATACGGAAAATGTACTGCGCATAATTGTAATGTTTTAAGTTTCTTATTTTAATGATTACAGGACAAGCTTCAAGTCCTTGGTTGCTTCGATATACTTGTCCATGTCCTCAAACAGCTTTTTCGGAGTGACACGGGCATACACCTGCGTGGTGGTTATGTCGGAATGTCCCAGCATCCGGCTGATGGTTTCTATCGGAACTCCGGCTTCCAGCGTAATCAGCGAGGCAAATGAGTGTCTTGCCTGATGATAGCACAAGCCGCCATTCACTCCGGCAAGGACAGCAAGGGCTTTCATGTGCCGTTTCATGTTGGGGTGATGAACCATCGGGAAAAGTGTCGGTCTGCTGTCGTCATGGTACTTCTCAATCAGTGCAAGTGCTTCGGGAAGCAGTTTGACGCTTGCCCGAAGCTCGTTTTTCTTCCGGCGGTACTTCAACCAGAGGCTTCCCTCGTCGTCCGTGTAAAGATTCTCACGGGTAACGCTCACCGCATCGGCATAGGCGGTTCCCGTATAGCAGGCAAACAGGAAAAGGTCTCGGGCAAGAATGTGAGTGGTGCGCCATGCGGGTATCTCCACGTCACGGATTTTCTCGAATTCCTCACGGCTCAATGCCCTCGGTGTGCTTTCTGTCTTTTGTGGAAGGGTGAAATTAGCGAAGAAACATCTGTCTGCGTAGCCCTCCTTGTAGGCAATACGGCATACCTTTTTCAAGATGGCGAGATAATGGCGCACGGTATCTACTGCCAGTCCCTTCACGTCCATTACATAATTCTGGTAGTCATGGATGAACTGTTCGGTAAGCTGACCGAAAGCAATGTCTTTCGTCTTGAACTGCCACTGGATGAACTCGCCCAATCTCATTCTCATGTAGTAATAGCCGGGATATGTTCCTTTGGCACGGTCGATACCGATACGCGCCTTCAAGTCCTCACAGATACGGTCAGTCATTCTAAGCAATGTCATCTGTGTTTCCATGCTGCCTTGGAACAGTTCCTTGACCGCCGTTGCGTCAAAGTCTTGTCCGCGTTCCACCAGCGTGTCAAATGCGTTATTGATGGCAAGCAGCAACTTATCCAGCTTGGCATTGATTTCCACCGCCTCACGGCTCTTGCCGTCCAGACGGCTTTCCCTTGCGTTCCACAACTCCGGCTTGCATGACAGTTTGCAACCGAACTGCGCCATCGTGCGGTTTACCGTAACTCTTCCCATTATCGGGGCTTTGCCCGACTTGTCCGTTCCGCTCTTTTTCAGGTAGAGCAGCACCTTGAATTTTTCAATCTTCATCACTTATACTTTTTTGGTTACAAAATTACTTTGAGTATAAGCGTTCATTGATTTGCAGAACATTGCGTATCAGCGCAAAAGAAACGGCTGTCCAACAATTTCATTTTCCGTGCGTTACCTGTCATTGCTTCGGTAACAGGTGGCTAACGGTTTGGTAACTGAAATGGCTCTATATTCCGCATTCCGTTGCGTTTTCGACATTTGGCAGAATAGTGAAAAGTAGCTCATTTCAAACGTGTTACGTTTTGTTGTTACTTGTTTGCTGATGGTTGCTTTGTGGGTTCTGTTCCACTGCTTTAGGCACACGTATGCTACACTACAGATTGCAGCCGGTACAGACATCTTCACAGTGTCAAAAATACTTACTCATAAGAATGTTGCAACAACACAAATCTATGCTGAATTAGTAAGTGAAAAGAAAAGAGAAACTGTCGATAAAATATCACTAAAGTAGTATGCAATAAAATTGCATATCTGAAATAGACATGCAACAGTGATCAAAATTTTTATATGTATAGCCGTTGGAAAAATCGCAGTTTCCCAACGGCTTTTTCATTTATGTAACAATACAAAACACAGTTAAAAATGTAAATTTTCTTTGTTCGTTTTTTTATAAGTATGATTGGCGATTTCACGAAGTATGATACTTATATTATATTAAAAACCAGACATTTTGTAATCTTTTCCTTTAATTTCTGATACTTCAAAAATATATTTGCATCAAAATCAATAACAAAAAATCATTAATTATGAAAAGATTAAATTTATTCCATTTTGCTGTCATATATGTAACTGCAATATGTTCAATTACCTCAATTCCCAGATATCTGATATTGAAAGGAAACTCTCCACATAGTCTGGATCTTGTATTATACTCACTCTTCACTACCCTACTTTTTATTATAATCATATTTATGATTGAAACAGCTTACTGTAAATATATTGTACCTACAATATGTAATCTTATTGATGTAGTACAAGATCAAAGAAGTAGAAGGGTTACCAAAATAAAGGAAAATACGAAAAGGAATGGTAGACTATCGATAAAACTATTTCATAAAACCATTGATGACAATAAAGAAAAGACAGATAATTCTATATTGTACTCTCATGAGGAAGAAGTAAGATTGGATAGAGAACGTATCAAAAAAGAAAAAGATGATACAATAAAAGAAGTTATGTCTTATTTTGAAGCTACTTTCAAAGATATACTGACAAACAATGAAATGAGTGTCATGAAAGAAAATATTATGGCCTTAAACAATAAAACAGAAATAAAGACAGCTGTATCACGTCGTTTGAATGGAGTTACATCAAAAGATCTATACCATTTAGCTAGAAATATCGGAAAACGGTTAGGATGCTCAAACATGCAAATAGCACATTTCATCAAAAAAAGTTTTCAGCTCATGCTTGAAGATACAGAGATACTGACCATTTCCAGCAAACTCACCTGTAATGAAGGACGGTTTACAATAAAAATTATTCCTATCGGAACACCGCTCGTTGCACAGTTTCTTCCTTTTTCAAGGGATTAATATAGAAAAAACATTACTATCCATTGGTTAACTTATAATCCACCAGTTAACCAATAATACACCATCTTTCTTTGCTGAAAATCAATTTAAAATGATGAAGATGAAATTAAATTTCGAGGAATTACCTCAAGCCACAGCTTTTCTATTGGAGAAGGTGGATGAACTGACGATTTCTATTAATGAGATGAAGCAGTTATTAAAGAAACAGACAGCAGTAAAGGAAGAAATGATTGGTATTAACGAGGCTTGTGAGATACTCAGTCTAGCTAAGCCAACGGTTTATGCTCTTGTTCAGGCAAATAAAATTCCCTACTATCAACCTGGGAAAATGCTTAAATTCAAACGTACCGAACTTATGGAGTGGATGGAAAAAAGCAGGAAAAAACCGATTGACAAAGAGAGCCTATACAAAGAGATACAAAAAGGAGTAAAACATAAACCAAAATCAGGATGGGAGGAATTTTAGATATGGGAAAAATTGAAATGACAGATGAATACGTAAGAGTTGGTACCACACTCTATAAAATAGTTTTTCAGCCTCTTATTAATGGCACATTTGCCAAGCGTAGAGTCCCTTGGAGTATGGGAACTTTACGTTATGATCATGGGAAAGACTTCATAGCAAGTGTTCCTAAATACGATGGTTTCTGTACAGTTCCAAGTCACGTAGATTATAAGAGGAATATTGGCTCGTTCCTTAATCTGTATGAGCCGATTACCCATATTCCTCAAAAAAGGAAGTTCCCACATATACAAGAACTTATTCTTCATATTTTCGGAGAACATTATGAGTTAGGTATGGATTATTTTCAGCTTCTTTATCTCAATCCTGTACAGAAACTACCAATTCTACTTTTGGTTTCTCAAGAAAGAAACACTGGTAAAAGTACTTTCCTGAATTTTCTGAAAGCAATCTTTCAGGATAATGTTACATTTAATACCAACGAAGACTTTCGTAGCCAATTCAACGCTGATTGGGCCGGCAAATTACTCATTGGAGTTGACGAAGTGTTGCTTAACCGCAGAGAGGATTCTGAACGATTAAAGAATCTAAGTACAGCAAGTGTATACAAGATTGAAGCAAAGGGTAAAGACCGCTGTGAAGTGCAATTTTTTGGTAAATTCATCATGTGTTCCAATAATGAAGATACCCCTGTTCTTATAGAACCGGGAGAAACACGTTATTGGGTGCGAAAAATTAATCCTCTCAAAAATGACGATACGAGTTTTCTTCAAAAACTAATCACGGAAATTCCAGCATTCCTTTACTTTCTTCAACACCGTCAACTAACTACGGAAAAAGAAAGTAGAATGTGGTTCAGTCCGCAACAGATACATACGCTAGCCCTCGACAGGATTATCAATTGTAGTAGGAATCATACAGAAATAGATCTCGCTGAAATCTGCATAAATATCATGGATACCATGAGCCAGGATAAATTGACTTTCTGTATTAATGACATTCAACAGTTATTAATGCTTAGTAATATCAAGGTTGAAACCTATCAGATTAGAAACATTTTAAAAAGGAACTGGAAACTTACACCAACTGACAATTCTCTTGCTTATTCAACCTTTATAAAAAACTTCCCTCCAGGCCCTCCGTATCGGGAAGAAAAGAAAACTGGCCGCTACTATACCATTACAAAAGAATTTCTTAGAAAGTTCCGATGATTTGATGAAATGATGAATATTGTTATTGAACAAAAGGGAATGAATGATTTATAACTCATCAAATTTTCATCATAATACAGAAAAAAGACTCAATGTTTCTTTATTTAAGGCATTGAGCCTTTTTTTTTCCCTATTATTTAAATAAATCCTTAAAATTTTTTCCTACGAACAGGACTTCTTTATTAATCGCATTTTTTAGTATTGCCTTTGTTATATTTTGTGCATCAATTTTAAATTGTTTTATTTCTGTATGATTTTCGTACTCAAATTTCACTTCTTTAATCTTAATGTCTCCCCATTCTGTTTTTACATAAGCATTCTCAAAAGGATAAACATAGCCATCATCTTGTTTGGATTTTTTAGGCAACTCATCTTCCAATTTTCGTATATCTACAATAATCTTACCCTCAGAATTCCTAATCTTATCCTCCTTAGTAGTTAAAGGGATATGGGTAGCATTAATCCATTTACCACAAACGGGGGAACAGAGCCAATCTAATCGTTGCTTATATGATTGGATATTTAAATCATGTTCTTTAGCCCAATCTTCATCAATAAGGAAAAGTCTATGCCTAACAGAACAGTCAATAGTTAATGTGGTTTCAGCAACAATAGCCTCTCCATCTTCTGGTTCTCTTAATTCTATTAAATCAATTCCGTAATACTCACCGTATTTCTTTGCTCCTTCTTGATAACCCTTCTTGGTAACCATAATGCCTTTTACTTCTTCCAAGTCATAAAGGACACCAAAAAAGTTTCTCACTTTACCAATAGATACTGTATGGTTATAATTCTTACACTCTATTTGCAATCTTAAATGTGGTATTATCATATTGATATTCCCAGTACACGTCTATTTGATGCTTCTGGCCTGACTTTCCCGTCAATTTCACATTATGCCTAATTTCTATATTCTTTACATACAAATTCTTCAAAATCTCATTATAAATCTCTTGAGCAAATTTCTCATATTCAATATTACCATTCATAAAAATTAATTTTAACATTGTCCATACTTCAAAAATAAACAATTTATCTTAATCAAAGTCACTGAGATACATAGTTTGGACCATAATACAGTATAAGAATTGAATTATACGCAATAAAAATTCTTTCAGCAACTATTTATTAATTGAAACTCAATTGCCTTTTTAGGTAAAAGGATTATATTTGTATAATTGTTAATTAAAGATGAGATATATCCAACAAAAAAATAAACCGAATCAAGGTGATGCTAGCCGAGAAGAAAAAGACCAATAAATGGCTGGCAGAGCAAGTGGGGAAAGATCCTGCTACCATCTCCAAATGGTGTACCAATACGGCACAACCCAGTTTGGAAATGCTACTTCAAATTGCTAAAGTACTTAATGTGGAGGTTAAGGACCTGCTCAGAGAATCTGATGAATGAGATTCCTACATACTAAGTATTCTCGAATAAATGCAGAATGTCTGCATTCTTTATTTACACCTTTGCTTATGATATTCACACATAGAGTAAGTTAATTTCAAAATAGATTTTATGAACAAACAACAACTTGCCAATAAAATATGGGCATCTGCCAACAAGATGCGCTCCAAGATAGAAGCCAACCAATACAAAGACTATATACTTAGCCTGTTTTTCTATAAATTACTGTCAGACAACGAAGTGAACTATCTGAAAAGTATCGGATGGACTGACGAAGATATTGTGACACTTGTAGAAAATCACGAAGACCAAGAAGCGATCATGATGATGGAGTATTGCAGAAACAACATCGGCTACTTTATTGAATACAAAAATCTGTTTGGTACCTGGCTGAAGCCCAATTCTGAATTTAGTGTGGCCGATCTGAACGAAGCCCTCAACAGCTTCGACCGCCTGATCAGTCCTAACTACAGACATGTATATGAAAACATCTTCAGAACATTACAGGCCGGATTGAGTAAATTGGGTGAAAATACTGCCACACAAACACGTGCACTGAAGAATTTGATCAAGCTGATAAAAGATTTAAGGTTTCCCGGACAGATCTGGTAGATATATCTCCGGAAAGAACACACTACTACATAGATGCAGTGAACCGTCTGCGTGAGATATTCAATGACGAAAAAGTTTCCTCTGTCAGAAGCAGATTGCATGAAGAAGGCTTCACTATCCGTCTGGAAGAGGGTGCAACTTATGCCATTAATTTCAAACAGCATATCATTATAAATCTTACTGAAGAAAGGTTCAATCTTGAACGGTTAAAGAAACTGCCTGTGAAGCAAATTGAATGGCAAAAAAAACAGCAACAAACAAAGTCCACTTCACATTTCTCTGGAAAAACCAAGTTGCGTGATGTAAGTGGTGGCAGTCATGGCGAAAAACGTGAGCGGGAAGTTGGTCAAAAAGGTAACTATGACAGTATTGATGATTACAATACAATAAAAAGATGATTGAAGCGAAAATATAAGTTATATCCTTTATGTAGTTCAGAGTGTAAAAGATTTTTTAGAGGAAGTCAATTATAGATATTAAATTGAAGTATTTTTCAATATAAATCATAAATCTATCAATAAAATGGTAAGTTATTTTAATAAGATAGCTACAGCTTTTAAGCATTTTTCTTAACTTGCGCAAGAAATATAACATCATATAAACGAATGAATAAAGATATTAATCGATTGAAAGTTGTGTTAGCTGAGAAAAAGCGCACCAACAAATGGCTTGCAGAGCAGCTAGGTAAGGATCCGGGAACGGTATCAAAATGGTGTACTAACACCATGCAGCCTAATCTTGAAACGTTAGTGGAAATTGCAAAGATTATGGAAGTAGATATAAGGGAACTGCTTATTCCCACCGACACACAGAAAGTGATAATATCGATATTATAACTGATTTTGCCAAATATGTACAAACAACCAAACAATAACGTCCTTTCGCTTAATCATGAAGAAGCACTTGCTTTCTTTATGAATTCTGCCCGCTTTTGTGGCTTTGAATTACCAGAATATTTTAATTTCGACATATTATTGCAGTTTATCAGAAACAAGATTGCTGATAAGTCTTTTGCTGATTGCTATACGACTGCTCCGACAGAGCAAAGTGGAATTAACCTTGAAATTCTTCTCAATAAAGACGGACGATATGGCGTACGTCCACTTACTTTAGTTAATCCTTATCTTTACTATTTTCTTTGCCGCGAAGTTTGCAACAAAACTAATTGGGAAACTATTCTCGATTGTTTCAACAAGTTTACTATACCACACATTAGATCGTGTGCAATTCCTGTCATCCCTAAAGAGAAAGAAGCATTTCACAAATCCACAATCATTCTGAATTGGTGGAATTTGATGGAACAACGCTCTTTGGAACTGTCACTTGAATATCGTTATATGTTTGTGTCAGACATCACCAATTGTTACGGATCAATTAATCCACAATCCATTGACTGGGCTTTAGCGATGAGGAGTACAGTGCATGCCAATGAAGAGAATCACAAATTGGCAGAGAATCTAATTTTCTACATTAAGGCAATGCAGCAAGGTCGCAATATCGGTATTCCACAAGGTAGTGGAATATTTGATTTTATTAGTGAGATTGTACTCGGATATGCTGATTTGCTATTACATGAGGCGATTAAGAAACGCGAAAAAGAATGTGGTAGAACATTTAGCAACTACGAGATTCTGCGCTATCGAGATGATTTTCGTATTTTCTCAAATAACAAAGATGAGTTGGAGCAACTATCCTACATTCTCCAGGCAGTTCTAGAAGGTCTGAATTTCCGTATGAACACACAGAAGACATATGTTAGTGACAATCTTGTAATAGATTCTATCAAGTCTGATAAACTTGCTTACATTTACAACACTCCTATCTTCAACAAGAAAGGTTGTGATTTTGATGGTATCCAGAAACATCTGCTCTATCTGTTGATGTTTGCTCGTAAATATTCTAATGCCGGACAATTGAAGAATATGTTGACAGACTTGGATACTCGTATTAAGGAACGGCTTAAACCACTAAAGAAAAAAATCACAGTAATAGATTTGGGAAGTGATGGCCCCCATGAAAAGGAAGAGATTGTTCAACGACACATTCAGGAGAACAAAAAAGCCATTATTGCCATTGCAACTCAGCTTGCTGTAGAAAATGTCAGCATTGTAAACTATGCTTTACGAATCATTAGCAGAGTAATCTGTGACATTGAGGACAAACAGGAGCGCACCGAAATAATCGCTCTTGTTTATAATCGCCTAAGCAATCAACCGAACTCTACATATACGCAGGTCTGGCTACAAAATATCACATATCCTGGTGATGCTGCTAACAAGACTTGTCCATATACTTTGCCGCTCTGCAAACTAGTAATGGGAGAAACCATTGATCTTTGGAACAATTCATGGGTGAAAACAGAATTTACCAAGGATCTTCCTCTCAGTAGCATTGTCGACAGAGAGACTTTAAGCAAGAATAATTCCATTATCACGTTCCGTGAAACGAGGGCATACTATGAATTATAAGATTTTAATTATATGAGAAAAAGAAATTTTCCCGATAATATTACTGAAATACAGAGATGGAAAAATCTGTATGCTTGTTACAAGAATCGTAAAAGTATTGTTGGCAAGATTGTAAAATACAATCAATACTTTGGTTTTACAGTAGATATTGATGGAATTAATGCTAACATGTCTATTAGAGAACTAAGTTACTGGAACAATGAAGAGCCTGAAAAGTTTGTAGGTAATTATTTTTCTTTTATTATTACTGAAATTGACACTTACCAGAAAACACTATCTGTATCTCGCAAAAAACTTGTAGTAAATGCTAAAGCCGGAGATATTCTTAACGGTTTTATAATAGACATTGAAGATAATTATATTATCGTCGATGTCGGATTTGCTTGCAGAGTTCTTAAAAGAAATCTTCGAGACTATTTCGTAAAATCAATAGATGACCATTTCAAGTTTTACGCCTCGATAAAGTTAGTCTTGTTGAATGATTTTGAAAAGTTGAAATATACATTTGCTTCAGCAAAAGAATCAGATATATGGAACTCAATTAAGGGAAAATACAAAGAGAAAGATATTGTATCAGCTTCTATCCTTTCAATAAGTGACACTGGTCTAATGTTAGATATTGATGATATAGTCAAAGCATTTGTTTATAAAACATATCTTTCCGAAGAACTTGCCATTAAATTTTCCGAGCGTAGCTTATCTATTGGAGAATGTATAGATGTTGCTATCAGTGGGCATAAAGATGAGTATCATACTGTTGAGTGTAGTGTCCGGCTCGTAGATAAGATCAGGAATCAGATTAAAAACCAGAAAATGGTTGACGCATTTAATTCTATCAGTCAGCGTGGATATGTCTATGAAGCAGAAATTATTGACATTCAAAGGAAGTATGCCAAAATTAGACTTGGAGAATATGAAGGATATATCGAGAAAGACTCTGTGAGTTGGAATGATATTGAAGAAATAGAGGACATTTTGTATGTAGGGCAGATTGTAAATGTGGTTTATCTTGCAGACAATCAAGATAAATTAACCTTCGGAATAAAGCAATTAAATCCTCAGCCTTATGATGAAATTTTGTACAATCTTGATTTAATGGGATTGTTGGGTTTGGCAAATGTACCTACAACGGATTTTATAGGTATTGCTAGAAATTATGGGAAATACACTTTTATTGAGGAACTTTATTCTTGCGGAGAGATTGAAGGTAAACTTTTAGTTGACCCTTTTTATGGCCATAATCTTCGGGCAATTGTGGTGAATGCCGACAATGTTGATGCTGGCAAATATTATAAAATCAAATTGATAAATCTTCCTCAGAAAAATATTAGGATTGAGCGCAACCAACTTTTCCAATTCCAATGCAGAATAATTAAGGAGGTTGAGAATCCTTACGACAAGGATATTAGTGAAGCTTTCCAAAGGAATACAACCAACCCAACTTCAAACAGAAGAGATGCTCATCTGCTAAAAGAAATAGGTAAAAATATGTATTCCTCAAAAGAACGAATGTTTTTTGAACTTATACAAAATGCAGATGATGCAGCTCCTCAAAAAGACGGTGTTTCTATTAACTCATTTACAACAGGGGATTATCTTGTGTTTTGTCATGATGGTTTCAGCTTTGATAAATACGATTTTGAAGCAATAACGTCTGCAGCGGTAGGAACGAAAAAAGCTAATGAGAATAAAACTGGCTATAAAGGTATTGGTTTCAAATCCGTTTTTACGGATTCCAAGCAAGTATATATTTGTACTAATGGTTACCATTTCAAGTTTGATAAAGAAGATGAACGATTTCGAACATTTGATGGCTTTTATTTGAATAATCCATTTTTAGATACGGAAAAAGCAAAAAAACGATTCTTTAGTATGTATTCTTCCGTAAGAGGCAATTTTGACGGTGTTAACGACATACCATGGCAATTAGAACCAATTCATGTTAATGAGTTCCCCCCTGAATTCGGAAAATCATTTATGAAATCGAATGTTTCCATCGCATTGCGATTGGGAGAGAAGAACATTCAAGGGACAGGAGGTTATGAATCGGCTATAGATTCTATTGTGGATGATCCTAAATTCATGCTTTTCCTGCGTAAAACAGATAGAATAAGGTTCAACACACGTACAATTAGCCGAGAAATAAATGAAGGTATTATTACTATAAAAAACTCGTTTGCGCAGAATAAAGTAGAGCGTTATGAACGTTTTGATTTCGCTGCTGGTGTTTCAAATGAAATTTTTGAGGAAGAAAATCTTCCAATTAGAATTAAAATAGAAGAACGAGAAGACTCTGGAAACATTCTCAAAGCTCTGTTCGTTGATTTGGAGGGTGAGCAAATAGAGAATATCCCTATGAAAATTGCCATCAGCAGTTCAACAGAATTGTCATTTGCCATACCTGTGAATGAAGATGGTTCAATATCTGTTCTTGAAAACAACACTATCTCCATATTCGCGTTCTTGCCAACATTAGTCAAAGACTTTGTTTTTCCATTTTACATCAACGCCAACTTTATTCTCGACCCTCCACGCCAACGAGTTTTAGGAGATAGTGCTTGGAATCTTTATCTATTTAAGGTCTTGGCAGAGAAAATAGTTGATTGGAGCATATATTTGTCTAAACGAAATGATAGAAACGCTCTAAATATTCTTCCGTACAAGAAGTTTGATGAAAGTTCCTCAGATATTAGTCTGTTAGCCAAAAGTTTCAATGAAGCATACTTATCTGCGATTTCAAATAAGGCATTCATATTAAACGAAGATGGAGAGTTTGCTAAACAAGAAAGCATCATTATAGACAAAAGTGGGTTATCTGACAATATTAGCCACGAGGCTTTTTATAAACTCCTTGGGACATGCAAGCGTTTAGTTTCATCTGTCCTTGATTCAAAGATTTTGAACAAATCCCTATTTTCGGGAATTGAGAGCATAAATGAGAAGTATATTCTAAACCGATTAGAAAAGGATATAGATATTAAAGCTCTCCATGACGAACTTAATGAAGATGATTATAACAGTTTGTTGAGCTGGCTATCGAAATTCCCTGATTTATCAAATGATATAATCAATAATCTACCATGCTTTAGTGACGGAGAGAACATTTGGTCTTTTAATGAACTTGATGTGAACAACTTTATCGTTCTGACAGACAAGACAGCTCCAATGAAGCAAATTCTTAAAAAGATAGGATTTGATGTGTACGAAAATATCTGCCCTATAGCCTTTAATTATTCTTTTCCATCTGAAAAAGACATTTTCTCTCAGATAAAAGGAAAAATTGAAGATAAATCAGACATCCAATTAACTGCAGAAAAAAAGTTGACATTACTTAAACTTTTCTTGTCATTTGATGGTATTGCTGAAGGAGCATGTTCGAAAATCAAACTGTTCAAGAATATCCATGGAGAAACCAAACCTCTTGACGAAATGTTGGATTACAGAGATGATGCCCCAAAATGGCTTCATCCTTATATGATCTGTTCTGAAGAGACTTTTGAGGAATTACAGAAACTACTCAAAAATAGCGATAATGAATTTGATGAAGTTGTCTGGCCTAATATAAATGACATTAATGTATCGCCTGTTGAGATAATAAAGATGTATTCGCTTGAAGGTAAGGATATTAGAAAGTTCATTGAAAGATGCAACTCAAACAAAGATTTGGAAACTCTTATGCCTGCTATTATTGGAAAAGGAAAAGAAACAGAAACTTGTTTTGTAAACAAGGTGACAAGAATTGATCTACATGACAACGAAGTATATACTAAAGACTCGTTCACATATAAGACCTTACAGATGGTTCTTGCCAACTTTGACAAACCATCAGAGTTCTCGAAGAAGATATTCTATAATAATACATGCATAACAGAATACTCTGTTAAAGATGAGGTGGTATGTAAATATGACGAAAACGGTGTAGAAAAACAAGTTCTAATGTCGTTGGCAAAATTATTGCCACAATATCAAAACCAATCAGGATCTATAGAAAAGATCAAATCATTATTTGAGATTAAGAAAGATTTGGATAAATTCTTTGATGCTAAGATAAAATCAATATCTGACATTAGTGATGAATTAAATAAGTATATGAACATCCCTATGTCATATTTTAGCCAATGGAAAAGTGGCTCTGGCAATGCTCAACAATATTTATTTGCAACTTATTTCAGACGAAGTATTAAAGGTTGGAACAATGCATACGTTCCTAAGATTGCTTTAGAGAATGAATCATATGATTTTGTAAAGGATTTAATGGATTTTCTGTATGTAAACAAGATTTCAATAGCAACATCACCATTCACATATCACATTAAAGATTATTTTTATAATAAATCACTAAAGAGTAACTTTGTTCTAACAAAAGAATGTGTTCTTGAAACCATAGAAAATTGGGCTATGTCTGAGGAAAAAAAAATGTGGTTGTCAACAAATGGTGTTTTATATAAAAACAGCAAGGCAATACGCTTTAGGATTCTATTTTGTGAGAACAAACCTGTAGATTTTTTATCGGAGCTGTCTGATATAGAAGCTTTTGCTGCTTTGACATTCTTTTCAAGCGCAGAAAGGATGAACTATCCTTTTGTTGGAGAAAACCAAATAGAAATATTACAAAATATAAAATCTCGCAAAAATAGTCCTATAATCGAACGTGTAGATACAGATATACTCTACAACAGTTCACTAGAGTGGAACACATCAGAATATACCCAATGGAAAGTTGGTCGTTATCCAATAATATATCTTTTCAAAGGAGAAATGCCACGCTATTTTGAACATAACAACAAGAAGTTGATGACATTTAACGAAAAGAACTATTGGTTTGATAGTGCAAAACAGAATTTATATGTAAATAGCTTGTGCAATATTGATGATTTACTTTTCGAAATTGCAAGAGAAGGAAAATCCGGATTAGATTTAGACGATTATCAAGAGTTATGTCGTAAAGGTAAAATATCTGTGTCAGAAAATACAATTAAGGCTAAGGACGAGAAAATAGCTTATCTTGAACAAGAGATAGAACGTTTAAAGGCAATAAAGCAAAACTCCGACCCAGAAGTAGAAAACCACGGTATTAGATATAATAGAGGAAATTTGTCACCAGAACAACGTAAGCAAGTAAGCCTTGAAGCATGTGAACAGGCTTACAATTATCTTAACGATATAGATGGCTATGATTGCTCTGAATGGGATTATTCTACAGATGGACGTATAGTCAAAAATGTTCTATATAATGGGCGTAAAATAGTTGTAGTAATTACAAGTTCTGGAGGTGGATATATTCACTTAAATCCTTATGCATTTGCTCAATTAATGGAAAATCCCGAAAACTTATTGATTAACGTATGTGGTAACAATGTAAGAACATATTCTTTTAAAGAATTATTCGAAGAGAATCAAGATGTCAATATGATTTTTGACTCAAAAGTAGTCACTCCAAAGAATTTTGCAGAGTTAGCAAATAAGTTTTTGACATCTGAACGAACTTGTTTTGTTATACCAAATCCTAATTATTCAGCATCTGACGAAATAAGTGGGTTCGGATTAAATGAAAAAATGGAAGGATGGAAAGTAATAACATTCTCATCTGATGATCAAATTTGGTAAATTATGTATTACACAAGAGAACAACATAAAAGATTCCTTGATAGGGAATTACAGGCGATTAGTGAGAACTATATTCGCGTATTAAACACTAAGGCAACTGCTTTGTTGTCTGAGAATGAGATTTATGTAGCTCAGTTTATGAAAGTTGACCTTGAAAAGGATACTACACAAGAAGATAAATACAATGGTTCCGGTCAGATCATACTTAAATTTAAGAAGGACAAAGGCATCCCTCGAAAAAATGAGTATTTTACTGCGTTACTACTCGATGGTGATAAATGTCTTCCCAAAAACTGGGGTAATCTTTCATGGGCTGAATTACGTAAATTTCAAATAGAATTTTCGGAAGTACATTGTGTTTGGCAAGGCAAGACTGACGACAATGGCTTTTTGCTTTGCGGATTCAATGGAATGTCTATTGATATGGCAAAGTATCTGAAAGAAAAGAATCTTGCAGGTTGTGTGATTGTACTTGGTCCGAAAGAGCCACCAATGGAGTACTACCAGAATCTAATTTCTGTTGTTTCAAATACATCTACTGAAGAGCCTACCGCTAAAATCCTTGACTTTGATAATGACGGAAATGGCTATGGACCGAAAGTGATAGATTGTGATGATACTGCTACATTTATAAAAAACGAGATAGAAATTTGTGACGAAGTCATTGTACAAGGTCCTCCGGGCACAGGAAAGACCTATATGATGGCAAATATTATCAATCAACTGCTCAATGCAAGTAAAAGCGTGTTGGTAACAGCTCTTACAAATAGAGCATTGATAGAATTAGCAAACAAGGAAACTTTAGATATTCATCGTTCGAATAAGGATGTAATGAAAACAAATGTTTCATCCGACGAGATGTGTTTATGCAAGAACATTGTATCTTTGGACAGCAAAGATATTGCAAGTGTTAAAGGAAAACTTACACTTACGACTTTCTACACGGCAAGTGCTTGGGCTAAAAATTCCATTGCCAATCAACCGCCTTTCGATTATGTTATTATGGACGAATCGAGTCAAGCACTGTTCGCTATGATTGCAGCTTGCAAGCGACTTGGTAAGAAGACTATTTGGATTGGTGATCAAAATCAGTTGCCACCAATTATTTCTTTAAGTGAAGAAACAATGGTAAGGAATAATTACGGTATGCTGTCAAATGGATTTAATACACTTTGCGATAAATTCAGATATCCATATTATTTGCTAACAAAAACATATCGTTTACTCCCGAATTCAGCAGCCTTGACAAGTATATTCTACAAAGAACCACTTGTTCCTATGAATCTTGAATCTAAGTACGATTCAAAACTTGAATATATTGACAAGAAAGGTGGAACATGTTTGCGACTTTTGTCGATGCCAATTGGAGAGAAAGCATATTTGGACAATTGTCAATATGTTATAGGTATTGTTTCTGAGATTCTTTCAGAAAATCCCAAAGCTTCAATAGCAATTTTATCTAAGTTCCGTTCATCTGTCAGAATGCTTCAGAATTGCTTCATTACTAAACTTGGGACAAAAGAGAATGTCTTGATTGACACGGTAGAATGCATTCAGGGAATGACATGTGATTATTGTGTGTACTATATTCCGAATGCTATGATGCAAATGTCTCTTGACAAATCACTATTTAATGTTGCGACCAGCCGCGCCACTTGTTCTACAATAATAGTGGCAGACGTAAGCATCCATAATTCTATCTGTGACAAACATGTAAAATCATATTTGGAAGCATTAACTTTGTCTGAGATTCCGCAGATGGAAACAATTGAAATGAGAGAAGTTGCTGCTGTTTCTAAACTGACAGATAACAACCAGCAGAAAGAAGTAAAAATAGTTGACCATCTCGACTTGTCCAAGTTTCAACGAAAGATGGTTGAAATCAAGCCCGACAAAATAAATATTTATATAATAGATACGAATGTGTTTGTCAATTGCCCTGATATTATTTCAAAAGTAGATAAGCAATATCAAGTGACACTCTCGGCTAAAGTTATTGATGAACTTGACAAATTGAAGGTGACTTTAAATTCTGACGGACAGAAAGCAGTACAAGATGCAATCCGAAACATAAACCGTTGTTACGAAACAAGAAACCTAACAATGGAAATTGCAGATGTGTCATTGCTTCCTTCTGATTTCAATCCAAGATCTCCAGATAACCAGATACTTTCCGTAGCTCTTAAACTGAAAGATAACAATACAAATCCAATAATAATGACATCTGATAATGGACTACAACTTAAGTCCAAAGGATTAGGGTTAACAACAATTTCGCTTAAAGACTTTTTAAAGAAGCCTAAATGATTTGTATGCCTAGGAAATAGCCTTGCCTTTGATACTATAAAGATAAAATTCTTTTTTCATAAAAAATCGGCATAAGGCGCAAAGAAAAGCAAAGTTCTACATAAATAAATGCAGGTCAGCATCTTGTATGCAGGGCGGGTTGAAGCAGGCTTCGGCATAAAAAGCCTGAAAACACCCCTTTCGGACAAAGTTCGGCTACTAAACAGCTACCGGTTCCGAAACGGGGTATATACGGCATAACAAGTTCTGTTTCATCGCTTTGCCTTGTTTTGCATAGCTCTTGGTAAGAAATAAGTAACTACTGGAAAAGCCACTCAACTTTGCCCCTTTTGGCCACGCAAGATTTGCCCACCTTTTTGTACTATATGATTGACCCTTTAAAGTCCTGGTGTTGGGGGGCA
>ENA-OQIH01000430-OQIH01000430.1-human-gut-metagenome-genome-assembly--contig:-NODE-430-length-31756-cov-9.277818_pt1 | contig 31756 bp, 17 predicted proteins | sample MGYA00242575_ERZ504740 | MGnify/ENA primary metagenome ERZ504740 (study PRJEB26092, sample SAMD00036192) | human gut metagenome | host: Homo sapiens | study: EMG produced TPA metagenomics assembly of...
AAAAATGAGCTCAGGGAAACATTTTCATAACGTTTTGTGCCTGAGCGAAGCGAAAGGAATGGATATAATAATGAATAAAAAACATAGAATAAAAATAACTATAAGCACACTTGCATTAATTGCCTTGTGGATTGTAATTGTTCCGATATATTCGTTTGGATATCAAATGGTATTGCGGATGCGTTTCTTTTGTTCAATTTTATGTATGATTTATATTATAAGTCATTTCAAGTTGAAGCTTTTAAAAAAAACATGGTTTATTTGGATTTATGCGGGTATTACATTAATTTCTTCAGTTCATAATTATGGAATATTGAGTATTTCTGCGATAATGAACGACTTTTTGCATCTATTTAGTGTACTTTCCATTTTTCTTATTCCACTAATCGTTACAGAAACTAGTGGGATAAAGAAAGTAGCAAAAGTCTTTTTAAAGTGTTCCTATATATATTTTATTCCAACAATAATAACTGTAATTTTAGCTGGAAGAGTAGATGCGGGTTGGTATGAACCTTATTTTGTGGGAAATAAATTTTTACTGACTTATTATTTACTGGTAATGTTTTGTTCTTGGGGAATTCTTCATATAGAAGAAATACGGAATAATGTAAAAACAAAAATTAAAGTAATCGCCCTTTGTGTTGTGGGTATAGCATTTAGTGCATATTTATATTGTACAACGGGTGCGGTCTGCTATTTGACTGTTCTCATTTTAATGTTTGTAAATCCAATTCGTAAGATATTAGAAAAACCACTGAGTATTGTAATAGCAATTGTTTTATCAGGCGTTTTACCACTAAGTATGGCAGCAATACTTAGTATTCCACGAGTTAATGCGCTGCTGCTTGCAATTAATGAAACTGCAACAATGAATGCGCGTGTTAGAATTTATGAAATTCTGATGGATATTATAACAAAAAAATATTGGATTGGGTATGGGTATAACACATTAATAGTAAAAGAACGTTTGTATAGTAATGCGCAAAATGGACTGCTACATATTATAGTGCAATTTGGCATACTTGGCGCAGTGGCATTGGTATTTTTATGCTTTATGGCTACACGAAATCGTTATAAAAGAAATAAGGATGTAGTTGAATGGTGTGAACTTTGGCTTTTCTCTCTTATTGTGGCAGGTATCATAGAAATTACATTTGGTGTTTTTTTCTATGTATTTCTGGCATTTATAAATTGTGCGACTAATGCCAGAGAAAAGAGGTGAGATGAAGATGCTGTTTGATGAAAGAATTTCGATAATTATGCCGGCTTACAATGCCGAAAAAACAATTACAAGAGCAATTGACTCTATTCAAAGACAAACGTATAAAAACTGGCAGCTTATTATTGTAAATGATGGTTCAAAAGATGCTACACAAGAAATTATACAGAAGAAGTGTAAAGAAGATAGTAGAATAAAAGGTTACTTAATTGAAAATTCAGGTCCGGCACAGGCGAGAAATTATGCTTTGGAATATGCAGAAGGGACATGGATTGCTTTTTGTGATGCGGATGATTGGTTTACGGAAGAAGCTCTGGAAACAATGATAATGTCTATGAATGGCGATTTATGCCAGTTATGTGCATGCTACTATACATCGAACTGCTATAATAATGATGTAGTTTATTGGGATAAACAAAAAGCAATATTTCAGTTCTTAACAAATCCAGAGTTTGGAGGATATCTGTGGAACAAACTATTTTTGCGCGAGTTAATTGAAGAAGACAAAATTAGATTTGAAAAAAATATTTTTATTTGCGAAGATCTTTTATTTGTAATCCAATATGCGAATAAAATTCATAATTGTGTTGTAGTTCCTAAAAAGCTGTATAATTATGATACTCAGCCGAATGGATTGACGAGTTCTGCTTTTTCTATGAAAAAAGTGACACAGCTTGATGCCCTTGAAAAAATTGTTTGTATATTACTGAATAATAATGATCGAGAAAACTTGGCGGTTGCTAAAAGAATATTGGTAAAAAAGGCAATTTTCATACGCCGCGATGTAACCAAAGCTATACAAAAAGGTGTACTAGGAAAGGGAACGGCGGAAGAAAGGTATATAAAGGGTAAAACAAGAAAGATATGTCGGCAATATGTAAAAGAATATATATTGAAAACTGATTTTCCTATCAAATTTAAAGGAATGATGATGTTATATTGCCTTGTATAAAAATGAGAAAGGAAAGAGAGTGTGGTTGTGTGAAAAAAATAGGAATATTGACGTTTCATAAATCTGTTAATTATGGATCAGTGTTGCAAGCTTTTGCACTAAGTGATTTGTTGAGTAAAAGGGGGTATGATGTTGAAATTATAGACTACGAACCAGCATCATATAGTACGCAATACCGGATTTTTGAAGAAAATACGACTATTCATAATATTGCTGCAAACATTCGGCGGCTGTCGGTGTTTGATATCTTATGGAAACAGAAGAAGGGATTTGAGCAGTTTCGGGAAAAATATCTTCCAATGAGCTCTTATAAATTTACAAAATCCTCATCTGCACAAGAATTTTCAAAATACTATGATGTTGTAATATGTGGTAGTGATCAGATTTGGAATGTAACAGCCAAAGACTGTGATCCAATTTTCTTTTTGCCGGGAAAACAATCCTATAAGAAAATTGCATATGCAGCAAGTGTGAATACTGCAACATATAACGAGGATATATGTGATGATCAACTTCGTAAAAACATACTGGATTTTGATTACATATCGATTCGGGAGCACAGCGGAGCAGAAAAAGTTTCACAATTCATGAATACAGATAAACAAGTTAAAGTGCAGCCAGATCCGAGTTTGCTCCAAACGAAAGAAGTATTTGCTGCGATTGCCTCTAAGCGTATTGTAGAAAAGCCGTATATTTTTATGTACTGCGCAAATTATCAGGAGTCTACAATTAGAGCAGCGAAAAAGGTGTCAAAGTTGTTAAATAAGCCAGTTTATACAGTGCTTGTGTGTAGATCAGCGACACAGATTGCAAAATTAAAGAAGTCGGGTATTAGAATTATCCGAGATAAAAATCGTCCGGAAGATTTTCTGAGTTTTATTATGAATTCAGATCTTGTTCTTTCAGATTCTTTCCATGGTACGGCTTTCTCCATAATTTTTGAAAAAAAATTCTTTTCTGTTAATGATTATATTAATGGAAAATATGTAGACGATGAACGTATTCGTAATATATTAGGTGAAGTTGGAATCCCTGAAAGATATATTAAAGAGGACGACATACAAAATCTTGATTTTCAGAAAGAAATTGATTATACGGTTGTAACTGATAAAAGACTGGAACTTGCAAAAAATGCGATAAAGGACATAACAAAAGCGATTGAAGATTAATTGTTTGGGAGACTAGAGAATGGAAATGAACCGAAGCAGAAATGCTACACGCAACATAATATTTGGGGTTATCTTAAAAATATATCAGCTTGTGCTGCCGTTTGCTATGCGCACAATTATTATGTATGAATTAGGGGTAAAATATCTTGGACTCAATAGTCTATTTACCTCAATTCTTCAGGTGTTAAACTTGGCAGAGTTAGGTGTAGGAAGCGCAATGGTGTTTTCTATGTATAAACCTATTGCACGGGAAGACTCAAAAACGATTTGCGCGTTAATGAAACTGTATAAAATTTATTATCGTGCGATCGGATTAGTTGTGTTTGCTGCAGGAATGATGCTGATTCCGTTTATCCCGAAATTGATTGCTGGTGATGTTCCGGATGGCATTAATATTTATGTGCTATATTTGTTGAATCTAATGGCAACAGTATTCACCTATTGGCTGTTTGCATACAAGAATAGTATTCTGCAGGCTCATCAGCGTCAGGATGTTGTCAGCAAAGTGACGATCGTCACAGATACATGCAAGTATATTTTGCAAATTGGAACGCTTTTTGCATTTCATAATTATTATTACTATGTGTGCGTACTGTTGCTGTCTCAGATATTCAATAATATCTTGACAGCAATCGTGTCAAATAAATTGTATCCACAATATCAAGCAGAAGGGAAACTTCCGAAAGAAAACATAAAAGAAATCAATCAGAAAATCAAAGATTTGTTTACTTCAAAATTGGGTTTCACAATTGTAAGTTCGGCGGATACAGTGGTTATTTCGGCATTCTTGGGATTGGAAGCACTTGCAATATACCAGAATTACTATTATATCATCAATGCGGTCATGGGCTTTGTTGCAATTATTTATTCCTCTATTACCGCTGGTGTTGGAAATAGTATGATTGTGCATGATATCGAAAAGAATTATCGTGATTATCGAATTTTCACATTTTTAGCGTGTTGGATTACCGCATTTTGTGTCAGCTGTTTCTCTGGCTTGTTTCAACCTTTTATGAAACTTTGGATGGGAAAAGATTTGTTGCTGCCATATCCGTTAGTAATTCTCTTGTGTGCCTACTTTTGGGTATATGAATATATTATGATGGCCAGTGTTTATAAGGATGCAGGAGGTATTTGGCATGAAGATAGATTTAGGCCGCTGCTCTCTGGAATAGCAAATTTGAGCCTGAATTTATTGACGGTAAAATTTCTTGGACTTTATGGAATTGTTCTTTCAACAATTGTTAGCATGGTTATTATTAGTGCTCCGTGGATCACATCGAATATATTTAAACTGATCTTCAAAAGAAGTGCTAAAGAGTATGTTGTAAGACTTGGCTACTATTGGCTGACGGCAGTAATAGCAGTACTGATTACAAATTTGGTAATTGGACTTATTCCAGGAGAAGGATGGATAGGGTTTATTGTAAAAGCAGCGGTGTGCGTGTTAATATCAAATGCTGTGATTATTTTAATGTTGTTTAGAGTACCGGAATTCTCGGATGCAGTTTCTTTAATTGCAAGAATGTTTCATGTTGAGAAATTTGTTCAAAAGATTCAGAAAAAATAAGGATACAGAAAAATGATAGAATTATTTGCGGAAAAGAAAGATTGTTGTGGTTGTGGGGCGTGTATGAATATATGTCCTAAGACAGCAATTCACATGGAAAAAGATGAATATGGATTTGTATATCCTAGAATTGATACAGAAAAATGTGTCGAGTGTGGTGCCTGTAAAAAGGTGTGTGCATTTCAAAATGAAGCAGCCAGAAGACAGCCACAGAGAGTATATGCGATTGCAAGCAAGAATAATGACCTTATAAAAAAATCCGCATCGGGTGGTCTGTTTGCAACGATGGCTATGTATGTGTTGGAACAAGGCGGTTGCGTATATGGAGCTGTTATGCAGCATGAAGAACATGGTCTGTATACTCGGCATGTCTGTTGCAAAACGAAAGAGGAACTCTACCGTTTACAAGGTTCAAAGTATGTACAAAGTTCTTTGGGAAATATTTTTAAAGATGTCAAGACGAAATTAGAGAATGATATTTTGGTTCTGTTTTCAGGGACTCCTTGTCAGGTAGATGCTTTAAAATCATATCTGAGAAAAGATTACTTGAATTTGTTAACGGTGGATATTATTTGCCATGGTGTTCCAAATGAGCAGTTTTTTAATGATTACATTCATTATACAGAGAAGAAAATTGGCGGAGAAATTAAAGAATTTAAATTCCGAGATAAATCTGCAGGCTGGGGATTAAATGCAAGAGCAAAGTATACAAATGATAAGGGGGAAGAGGCGAATTATAGTGTTTCATACCTGGAGTCGTCTTACTATGATTTATTTTTAAGTGCAAAAATATATAGGGAAAATTGTTACAAGTGCCCTTATGCTACAGGTAATCGGTGCGGAGATATTACGATTGGTGATTATTGGGGTATTGAAGATGAACATCCAGAGACATTAGTGCACAATGGAGGTAGGTTGAGTGAAAAGAGTGGTATTTCAGTTAGTCTGCTAAATAGCGATAAGGGAATTACTTTTTTTAATGAGATAAAAGAGCAGTTTAACTACTATGAGTCCACTTTTGAAAAAGTAGCAAAGCGAAATACACAGCTAGTGCATCCGGTAAAGCTCACAAAGGCAAGAAGGAATGTATTAGAGATGTATAGAAAATGGGGATATGGTGCAATTGAGTTTTACTTTTGGTGCCGTATTCCGAAACAGAAAGCTAAAAATATTGTTAGAAGGGTTTTGCCAAAAGAAACCAGACAGAAAATTAAACAAATGTTACATAGGTGAAGTGCTGGAGGAAGTAGATGTTAGAGAAAGGTGATTTGGTATCCGTTGTAATACCAGCATATAATACAGAAAAATATATAAAATCGATGATTGAATCGTTAAAGGAACAGACATATCAAAATTTGCAAATCATTTTTGTCGATGATGGTTCATGTGACGGTACGGCAAAGATAATTAAAAGTTATCAGTGTGAAGATCATCGCGTAGAGTACTATTATCAAAAGAACCAGGGTGTTTCTATAGCTAGAAACAATGGACTTAAAAAGGTTAAAGGGAAAAAAATATTTTTCTTAGACTCGGATGATACATTTGAAAACGATTTGATCGAGAGCTGTGTGAATTTTGCAATTGCGCAGAATGTTGACGCTGTACTGTATGGATATGCAGATAAAGTATCAGGAAAAAAGGAAAATGAACATGTGTTTGAACTGCATGGGAATTTTCGGGGTGATCAGATTGCAAAAGATGTGATTCCTTCTTTTTTGGGACATTCATACGAAGATGTAAATGAGTGGCTAAAAGGAAAAAAGGGGTTGCGTTCTGGAAAAGAACATACGGCGCTTTGGCGGATCATGTTGGATGCTGAAACGATAAAAAAGAATGAACTTCAATTTGATAGTTCACTTTCATTGGGAGAAGATACTAAGTTTATCAATACATATTTGTTGTATGCTCTGTCAATTGGAGTATTGGAGCGAACTCTTTATTATTTAACGATTCGCGAAGGCAGTGCTAATGTAACTAGCAATAGTGACCCAATTCTTATGACTCGTAATAAAATCAAATTAATTGATGCTCGTAAACAAATTGATTCAATGGCAATAAAGGAAGGAATCAATACGAATGAATTCTGGCAGGGAACCTTGATTTTTTCAGCGGTTCAGCTTGCACTACGACTCTCACATAATTCAAAAGCGTCTTCAAAAAAAAATTATGATGTTTATATTGAGTATCTTAGTGATTTGGACGTCCAGAGAGCGGTGAAAAATTATTCACCTGTTGTAGCAGTAAAAGCAATCCCATTTTATATGTTGAAATGGAATATGGGAAAATTATTGTTTGGATTGTGTAAAGTATTGCCGGAAAGTATGATAAATCGATTTTAGTTAAAATGGAAAGGGATAAGCCATAATTTAATGGCGGTAAAAATATGAGAACAGCGACTATAACATTTCATGCGCCTAATAATAACGGCTCGTTTCTTCAAGCCTATGCGTTACAAAAATATTTGATAACTCATTTTGATAATGTTGAAAATGATATTATTGATTTTCAACCAGAAGCACAACAACAGCAATATGCAGTCTTTAGAAAAATTCATTCTAAAAAGGATATATTAAGAAATCTAATATCAGTTCGGCATTATAAAGCGTTATCTAAGAGATTTGCGTCATTTTCAGAAATGCGTGAAAAACATTTAAAAATGACAAAGCGTTGCACTACAACAGAGGAAGCACTAAAAATTGCCGATAACTATGATTTAGTTATAGCTGGAAGTGATCAGATTTGGAATACAACTGCAAGAGATTTTTCAGAGGCTTTTCTTCTTCCTGGTATAGCTAAAAAATCTACATATGCAGTAAGTTGTGGATCACATTTAAATGAAGTTGACGGCGATAAGATTTGTAGTGCAATGTTGTCATTTGAGAATATTTCAGTAAGAGAAAATGATACGAAGAAGTTTCTTGAAAAGCGAACAAAAAGAAGTATTGAGACGGTTTTAGATCCTACATTTTTGCTTAAGAAAGAAGAGTATTCGGGACTATATGAGAAAGAGCGCATCTTAAAAGAAAAATATGTATTCCTTTATACAATCAACTATGACGAAGATGCTTTAAGACAAACAGTAAGCATAGCTGAGAGGTTAGGGGGATGCAAAATTGTAGTTCCCTTTACAGGATATAGTGCTATAAAGGCTGAAAAATACGGGATAAAAGTCATGTGGGATGTGGCACCAGACGCTTTTTTAAATCTGATTGAAAATGCAGAATGTGTATGTTCAAATTCTTTTCATGGAATTGCATTTTCTATCATTTTTAAAAAAGAATTTTATCGAGTAGGAACATTGGATAAAACTGGTAAGATAAAAAAAGATGATAGAATTGACAATATTTTAAATTGTTGTGGGCTGAGTGATAGGAATTATGGAGAAACTAACGTTGGAAAAAAAATTGATTATGTACAGGTTGAATATATATTAAATGAATTGAGAAACCATTCTGATCAATATATACATAATATGCTGGCTGATTAAATTGAAAGAAAATGAAATTATCTATCATAGTAGCTGGAATCAGCAGTTGATTTGAAACTGGAATAAAACATTTGAAGCTGATCGATGATGTGAACTATATTATCATGGATTACTCAAGTGTAAATCTGTAGGTAATTATTCGTACGTTGATTTTTTTAAATAAGGTAAACTGTAGATAGTCTGTTTTCCACGATATCCGTCTGGAAAATAAGAAAATGAAAGAGGTCGTTATGAGAAAAGAATATGATGACGAGGACGAAATGACATCAAGACGCCGTTCGTCCGGAAAGAAAAAGAAGAAGTTTGGCTGGGTCAATGTCCTTACGATTCTTCTTGTAGTTGTGCTGATCGTGCTCGTTGGCGTATATGCGGTAATCAATCACTACTACAATAAGAGTAATTATGTGAGCGATGACAAAATTACAATCAATAAGTCCACGGAAGTAGAAACCGAGAGCACGGGACTGACCGAGGAGGAGACCGATGCACTGCAGTCCGAGATTACCAACGAGACACAGGACATTGAACTTCCAAACAACAGTAATGTCTACAACATCCTTTTGATCGGTGTTGACCGCCGTGATAAATCCTGGTACGGAAACTCCGATTCCATGATTCTGATGTCCATCAATAAAGATACAAAAGAGATTCACATGACATCCTTCATGCGTGACCTGTATGCGAATATTCCGGATGTCGGCGTGAAAAAACTGAATGCAGCCTGTGCGTACGGCGGCGGTCCGCTGGTTGTCCGCACGATCGAGGATAACTACAAACTTCCGATCGATAATTATGCAAGCGTTGACTTTGACGCTATGATCGATATCATTGACGATATCGGTGGCATCGAGCTTTCTCCAAGTGCAGAGGAAGTTCGTGTGGCAAATCATTATGTCAATGAGATGTGCAAGCTCCGCAATGTGGATGCGTCCGCGCATCAGTATACGACAAGCGGAGATCAGCACGTAGACGGTTATCAGGCTGTTGCGTATGCGCGGATCCGTTACGTCGGAAATTCTGATTATCAGAGAACCGAGCGTCAGAGAGAGGTCTTAAGCAAGATGATGCAGAAGATGAAATCTGCAAGTGTCACAGAGCTGACTTCTCTGGCTGATACGATTCTTCCGAGTGTTACCCACAACATCGATCAGTCCACACTGATGACGCTGATCGGTGAATTGCCGACGATCCTGTCCTATCATATCGTACAGAACCGTGTACCGTACGATGATCTGTATTCCAGCAAAGGTGAGATGCTTGTTCCAGATTTCTCTGCAACCATCGCCAGACTGCAGACAGAGATCTACGGCTCGACCACAGTAAACGAGTAAAAAGAAGAGAAAAAAAGAATGTATGATTATCTTATTGTAGGTGCAGGACTTTATGGTGCGGTTTTCGCGCATGAAACGAAAAAAAAGGGCAAATCGGTTCTTGTAATTGATAAACGGCCGAACATTGCGGGAAATGTGTATACAGAAAAGATTGAGGGAATCAATGTACATAAATATGGTGCACATATTTTTCATACGAACAATAAAAAAGTATGGAATTATATTACACGGTTTGCAGAGTTCAATCGTTTTACAAACAGCCCGGTAGCGAATTATCATGGAGAATTGTACAGTCTTCCTTTTAATATGTACACTTTTAATAAAATGTGGGGAGTAGTAGAGCCAGAGGAAGCTGCTGCAAAAATTGAAGAACAGCGTAAAGAAGCAGGTATTACAGAGCCTAATATTGATGCGTATTTTGATTATAAAATTGGAACTCTGGAATATCGTTCTGTTTGCTTCGAAAATGAAACTCTTGACAAACCGAATTTCCAGGGAAATGCAGCAGTAAACTACACGGATGTAGAGACGCCTTGGACAAGAATTATCGAGCATAAGTGGTTCGAGTTTGGAAAAGATGAGGATGGAAATGATCTTCCGAAGACGGTCATCAGCCGTGAATACAGTTCCGAGTGGAAACCGGGAGATGAGCCATATTATCCGGTAAACGATGAAAAAAATGGAAAACTTTATGCAGAGTATAAAGCACTGGCGGAAAAGGAAACAAAAGTTATCTTTGGCGGCCGGCTTGGCGAGTATAAGTACTACGATATGGATGCAGTAATTGCATCGGCATTAGATATGTGTGAAAAAGAATTACACTAAATATAAAGGAGAAATTTAAAAATGCAAACTACACTATTGATCATGGCAGCTGGTATAGGATCTCGATTTGGAGGCGGAATCAAGCAGCTGGAACCAGTAGACGACCAGAAACATATTATTATGGACTATTCCATTCATGATGCGATTGAGGCTGGATTTAACAAAGTGGTATTTATTATCCGCCGTGATATTGAAAAAGAGTTCAAAGAAGTTATCGGGGAACGAATTGAGAAAATCTGCAACGAGCATTCAGTAGAGGTAGATTATGCTTTCCAGGATATCAATGACATTCCAGGAGAATTACCGGAAGGAAGAACAAAGCCGTGGGGAACAGGGCAGGCTGTGCTTGCGGCAAAAAGTGTATTGGCTCAGCCATTTATTGTAATTAATGCAGATGATTACTATGGAAAAGAAGGGTTTAAGGCCGTTCATGAGTATTTGGTAAGCGGAGGAGAATCCTGTATGGCAGGTTTTGTACTGAAAAATACATTGTCTGATAATGGTGGAGTGACACGTGGCATTTGCAAGATGGACCATGAAAGTAATCTGAGAGAGGTGGTGGAAACCAAGAATATTATTAAGACAGAAAATGGTGCTGAGACAGATGGCATGATGTTAGATATAAATTCGCTTGTATCGATGAATATGTGGGGATTGACACCAGCATTTCTGGAAGTTTTAGAAGAAGGTTTCAAAGAATTTTTTGAAAAAGAAGTTCCGAAAAATCCATTAAAAGCAGAGTATCTGATCCCGACATTCATTGGTGAGCTGCTGGAGCAGAACAAAATGTCTGTAAAAGTATTAAAGACAGATGATACCTGGTATGGTATGACTTACAAGGAAGACGTTGCAGCAGTAAAGGAAAGTTTTAAGAACATGTTGGAAAATGGTCTGTATCAGAAAGACTTATTTTCGGATCTGTAAGTTGTATGACGAAAGCCTAGGGATAGGTACAAAGCGAATGTAACGGAAGAAACGGGGGGATAAGATGAAGAACAGGAACAAAAAGGTCACAGCAATGTTAATGGCTGTTGTGCTAAGCAATTGCGGAATTACTGGCGGACTTTCAAACGTAGTATTTGCGGAAAGCATAGATAATGGAGCTGAAGCTGCTGAACAAAATGCAGAAGAAACAAGTGAAGATATGTATGAAAATGGAAGTGGCCGTAACATTACATCGGACGAAGAAACGGACAGTAGATTTTCATATAAAAGTGAAGAAAATATGCCGAGTTTGTTGACTTCCAGCATGAGCATTAGCCAAAGAGGTATTGATCTGATAAAAAGTTTTGAAGGTTTTCGTGGAAAGGCTTATAAGGCATTGAGCACAGAAAAGTATTATACAATCGGATATGGGCATTATGGTGCAGATGTTTATGAGGGAATGACGATTACGAAAGAAGAAGCTGAAAGGTTATTAAGATCGGATCTTGTGAAATATACAGGATATGTAAACACATTTTTGAATACATATAATATTACGGTTAATCAGAATCAATTTGATGCATTGACCAGTTTTACATATAATGTGGGAAATGTGTGGAAGAATCAGGATTTTTCATTAAAGAGATATTTGATCAATGGTATCAATAACTACAGCGCCGATCAGATTACAACTGCTTTTCGAAATTGGAACAAATCAGGTGGCAAAGTGATTCCTGGACTGACCAGACGAAGAGAAGCAGAAGCAAAACTCTTTCTGGAAGGAGTAGGACAGGTAACCTGTAACTGTTCAGATTCTTATGCGGGTGATTATGTCTGTACGGCATCCAGCAGTTTGACGATTCGATCAGGACATGGAACGGGATATAGTAAAGTTGGAAGCATTCCGCATGGCGCAACGGTTTATGTTTCAAAAGGAAATGGAGCGTGGGCACATGTTTCTTATAACGGAATGAATGGATATGCATCCATGGATTATCTGCAGAAACAGAACCAGGTAAAAGCTCCAAGTGGTTACAACATCAGCCTTTCTGCAACAAGCGTGTATAATTCAGAAAGGCCAGTACTGACTATCAGTGCTTTATCAGGAGAAACTATCACGAACTATAAGGTGTATGTCAAACTCAGTGATGGAAGAGTAATAGAAAAAGACTGGGGCGGAACCAACAGTCAGGCTGTTTTGACTCAGAATTTAGTGGGAGTAACAGAATTTTGGGCAAAAGTAAGCAATGAAAGTGGTTCTTATGAAGGAAGAGCAGGGGATGGAAGCTTAAAATTACAGGTACAGAAAGCAGATTTTGGCAGTACACAGAACCTAGGAAATGATTTTTATGCGGTCATCAGAAATGAAGGCGGAACGGTTGTGGATTATGCAGTAAGCAAAAATTCCAATGTGGAAGGCTGGAGTTCAAATGGAGGAAAAAATCAGATCTGGAGATTTCTCCGTCAGGCAGATGGAAGCTATAAGATTGTATCAAAATATGATGAAGGAAAGGCTTTGGATGTAAACGATGCATCAAATTATAGTGGATCGAATGTGCAGGCATATCGTGATAATAATTCGGATGCCCAGCGATGGTTTATTTATTCAGCAGGAAATGGCTATTACTATCTGAGACCAAAATGCTCGGATTCAGCAGTGCTGGATTTGTACAATCGAGAAACATCCAATGGAACCAATATTCAGATCTGGACGACAAATCAGACAGGAGCACAGAAATGGAAACTCGAGAAAGTTCGGACAGAATTTACGATTCAGTATAATGCCAACGGAGGAAGCGGTACACCGGAAAGCCAGAAAAAACAGGCGGAAAAGGCGTTGACATTGTCAAAAAGCATCCCAACCAGAACAGGATATGAATTCCGTGGATGGAGTACATCGTCAGGAAACCAGAAAGTTGCATATCTTCCTGGTGGAAATTATACGACGGATGCAGATAAAACGCTGTATGCGGTATGGAATCCGGCGAACACAATGACATCTTCTCAGAAGGTAAATGTGGATATTGCCGGAGCCGGAAGAATGTATAAGATTACACCACAGACAACAGGAACCTATTGTATTGAAAGTACAGGATCGCTTGATACAAAAGCAGTACTTTATAACTCGGCGGGAACAGTGCTTGCAACGAATGATGATGGAGGAAATGGAAGCAACTTCCGGCTGGAGTGCCAGCTAAATAAGGGTGAAACTTATTACATAGAAGCAAAGTTGTACAGCAGCCAGTCAACCGGAACGTTTGAAATAAAGATGAACCGGAAAGTCAGTGTGACTGATATGAGTGGCGTAGTCATTGGCGGCCATGCGAAAGATGCACTGCGTGTGAACTGGAACAAGAATAAGAGTGCATCTGGATACATTCTGGAGCAGTACAGCAACGGAACCTGGAACCGAATTGCACGAATTGAAGGAAATGCAACGACAACATACCGTGTAGAAAAACTGAAATCCGATACAACGTATCAGTTCCGAATTAAGGGATTTACTTTCGACGGAAGTACCGCAGTTTATGGAAATTATCAGACGGTATCCGGAAAGACAGATGCAGTAAGCCTGAACCTGGACAGCCTGAACGGAGTTAAAATCAGCGGCCGTGCGGACAATGCGCTTCGTGTCAACTGGAATAAGAACGCGGATGCATCAGGTTACATCATCGAGCAGTACAGCAATGGAAGCTGGAACAGAATTGCACGAATTGGAAACGGAAGTACAACAACGTACCGTATTGAAAATCTGAAAGCAGGAACGAATTATCAGTTCCGGATCAAAGCGTTTGGATTCAAAGGAGCGGAAGCAGTGTACGGAAAATATGTTTCCATCAGTGGAAAAACCAATCCGGCATCTGTAAGCGGACTGAAGATCGGAGGAACAGCGAAAGATGCGCTGCGTCTGAACTGGAATACGGTCAGCGGAGCAGAAGGTTATATCATCGAGAAATATGAAGCCAACACCTGGAAACGGATTGCACGTCTGGAAGGCGGAAAGACAGCAACTTACCGTACAGAGGGTCTGAAAGCAGGAACGAGTTATCAATTCCGGATGAGAGCTTTTGGCTTTGATGGAAGCACAGCAATTTATGGTGAATACAAAGAGATCACAGGAAAGACAGATGTAGCAGCACCGGTAGCACCGACAGTTACGGTGGGAGCTATGACCGGCGTTAAGATTGGTGGCCGTGCAGACAATGCGCTTCGTCTGAACTGGGACAAAAATACAGGTGCATCTGGATATATCATTGAGCAGAACCAGAATGGAACCTGGATCAGAATTGCAAGAATCGGAGAGAACAGTACGACAACATATCGAGTAGAAAAATTGTCAGCTGGAAGAACGTATCAGTTCCGAATTCGTGGATTTGGATTCCAGGGATCTACACCGGTATATGGAAACTTTACGTATGTAAATGGAACAACCATTCCGGCAAAAGTAAGCGGACTGTGTATCGGAGGAACAGCAGCAGATGCAATTCGACTGAACTGGAATAAAAATACAAATGCATCGGGTTATATTATTGAAAAGTTCCAGAATGGAGAATGGATAAGAGTTGCTAGAATTGCTGACAAAAATACGCAAACTTATCGAGTAGAAGGTTTGCAGAGTCGGAACAGTTATGTGTTCCGAATTCGTACGTTTGGATTTGATGGAGGAACTCCGCTGTATAGTGATTATCAGATGATTGCGGGAAATACAAAGTAATAAAATGAAGACACAGGATGTATGAAATTAAAATGATTTCATACATCTTGTAAAAAAGGCGTATGTGTTTTAGCAAAATAGTTAATAAAATTATATACCAAAATACGAGGGAGGGAAAATATGAGTATAAAACAAAGAATTCGATGTGTTTTGTATGGAATTTTTATTTTGATTTTTTGTGTAACGAGTTCAACATATGCGGAAACAATTGAAAGTTTTCAAGATAACAAAGCACTTGGGTGGAGCAGTACTCAGCAGGCAATGATAAATTGCTTATATGGAGGTTCAGGCGGAAGCATATCCTGTGATTTTGATGGATACCAAACAACTTCAGGAAGACATGAAGGGATTGATTTTAAAAAAGCCAGAGGAGCAACGGTATATTCGCTGACGTCAGGAACTGTCATAAGAGCTAATAATCCATCAAGTGGATTAAGTACATTAGCAATCTATGATGCGGCAAACAATAAGTCTGTAATTTATCTGCATGCAAGTGGCTATAAGGTATCTGTTGGTCAGAATGTAAATCAGGGGCAGGCAATTGCAGTAGAAGCATCAAAAGGAGCAAGTGCTGCACATACACATGTAGAAGTAAGAAGTGGAAAACATGGTTATGCAAGTAAAAGTGTAAATGATCCAGTTTTGAATAATGAAAATCCATATCCATATTGGGATTCGATTTTTAAAACAGAGCAATACCATAACCCGGAAGGTGTAATTGATGCCGTTGAAGGTGGAAGTGGAAGCATTCATTTGAAAGGTTGGGCATTTGATCGTGATGCATTGGATCAGTCTGTTGCGATTCATGTTTACATAGGCGGAGAAGTTGGATCAGGTCATGAGATCTGGGGAGATGGAAGCGGCGTAGCCAATACAGAGCGGACCGATGTAAATAATGTTTATGGTGTCGGAAATAACCATGGTTACGATTATACCCTGAATGTACCACTGGCAGGCGATTATGACGTGTATGTGTATGCTATTAATATTGGGGGTGGAACGCATACCCTTTTAGGGAAAGAACGTGTTACGATCACACCGGTTACACATGATCCAGAAGGACATATGGATAGTATTGATGGCGGAGTAGGATCTATTTATCTTGGCGGCTGGGTATTTGACCGGGATGCGGTGGATCAGGCACTGGAACTTCATGTCTATGTTGGAGGTCCGGCGGGTTCTGATCAGGTTAAATGGATCAAAACGGGAATTGTGGCAAATGCCGAGAGAACAGATGTAAATGCAGCATATAACGTTGGAGATTATCACGGAATTGATGCGACTCTGAAAGTTCCGTTGGTTGGCGAATATGATGTATATGTATATGCGATCAATGCCGGCGGCGGAAACAATAATCCGTGTATAGGAAGCAAGCGGGTAACCATAGACCATGAACATAATGCACCGAAGATTTCAAATGTAACAATTACAGGAGATAACACTGGTTATACGGTGAAATGTAAGGTGTCGGATGATTCTGGAATCGACCGAGTGCAGTTCCCTACTTGGACGGAGAATAAAGGACAGGACGACCTGGATCCAAAATGGGTGGCTTCAACCTTTTACAAAGGAAATTATAATAAGGCAACCGGGGAAGTAACATATCGTGTAAACAAGAGCGATCATAATAATGAAAACGGAAAATATATAACGCATATATACGCATACGATATTTATGGAAATTCGAGTTCGTATGGAACAGGATACACGTTTGTATCGGAATATAGTGTTAAATACAATGCAAATGGAGGAAGCGGGGCACCGACAGGACAAACGAAACAGGTCGGAAAGACGTTAACACTTGCAAAGGGAATTCCAACCAGAACAGGATATGAATTCCGTGGATGGAGTACATCATCAGGCAGCCAGAACGTTGCATATCTTCCGGGTGGAAATTATACGACGGATGCAGATAAAACACTGTATGCGGTATGGAATCCGGCGAATACGATAGCAGATTCACAAAATGTAAAAGTGGATATTGCCGGAGCCGGAAGAATGTATAAGATTACACCGCAGACAATGGGAACCTATTGCATTGAAAGTACAGGATCACTTGATACAAAAGCGGTACTTTATAACTCGGCGGGAACAGTGCTTGCAACGAATGATGATGGAGGAAATGGAAGCAACTTCCGGCTGGAGTGCCAGTTAAATAAGGGTGAAACTTATTACATAGAAGCAAAACTGTACAATATCCAGTTAACTGGAACATTCGAAATGCAAATGAAACGGAAAGTCAGTGTAGCTGACATGAGCGGTGTAGTCATCGGCGGTCATGCGAAAGATGCGTTGCGTGTGAACTGGAACAGGAATACGAGTGCATCTGGATACATTCTGGAGCAGTACAGCAACGGAAGCTGGAACCGAATCGCAAGAATTGAAGGAAATGCAACGACAACCTACCGTGTGGAGAAACTGAAAGCAGATACTACATATCAGTTCCGCATCAAAGGATTTGCCTTCAATGGAAGCACCGCAGTGTATGGAAACTATCAGACAGTATCCGGAAAGACAGATGCTGCAAGCCTGAATCTGGACAGCCTGAACGGAGTTAAAATCGGTGGCCGTGCAGAAGATGCGCTTCGTATCAACTGGAATAAGAACGCGGATGCATCGGGCTACATCATTGAGCAGTACACGAATGGAACCTGGAATCGAATTGCACGAATCGGAAATGGAAATACGACAACCTACCGTGTGGAAAATTTAAAAGCAGGAACGACGTATCAGTTCCGAATCAAAGCGTTTGGACTCAAAGGAGCGGAAGCTGTATATGGAAAATATATTTCCGTTAGCGGAAAGACCAATCCGACATCTGTGAGTGGACTGAAGATCGGAGGAACAGCGAAAGACGCGCTGCGTCTGAACTGGAATACGGTCAGCGGAGCAGAAGGTTATATCATCGAGAAATACGAAGCCAACACCTGGAAACGGATTGCACGTCTGGAAGGAGGAAAGACAGGAACTTACCGTGCGGAAGGACTGAAAGCGGGAACGAATTACCAGTTCCGTGTACGTGCATTTGGCTTTGATGGAAACACAGCAATTTACAGTGAATACAAAAATATTTCCGGAAAAACAGATGCAGCAGCACCGACAGTAACGATAGGAAATATGAGTGGAGTAAAAATCGGAGGCCGTGCAGACAATGCCTTGCGTCTGAACTGGAATAAAAATACATCCGCATCTGGTTATATCATCGAACAGAATCAGAATGGAAGCTGGACAAGAATTGCCCGGATTGGAAGCGGAAGCACGACGACGTATCGTGTGGAAAATCTGAAAGCGGGAATGAGCTATCAGTTCCGGATCCGTGGATTTGGATTCCAGGGAAACACGCCGGTATATGGAAACTTCACTTACATTAACGGAACAACGATTCCATCCAAAGTAAGCGGTCTGTCTATCGGAGGAACAGCTTCGGATGCGATCCGTCTGAACTGGAATAAGAATGCAAATGCATCCGGTTACATTATTGAACGATACCAGAACGGAAGCTGGGTACGGATTGCCAGAATAGCGGACAAAAATGTCCAGACCTACCGTGCAGAAGGCTTACAGAGCCAGAGAAATTATGTGTTCCGAATCTGCAGTTTTGGATTTGACGGAGAAACAGCACTGTATAGTGAATACCAGATGATCGCTGGAAATACCAAGTAACGATTGAAAAATGAAGAAGACTGTTAGAATGAGAATGTGTGAAATATATGTTTGAATTTTAACAGTCTTTTTCTTACAAAATTCTTGCGATTGTTAAAAAAATATAATAAAATAAGAATAAAGAAAATGAAAACAAATTATAAAATGATGGTTACGGGAGAGGAGAAAAATGAGTGAAAAAATAAAGAAACTGATCGCCATTATTCTGACAATCAGCATGGTATTGCCGGTGAATGCAGTGATGGTTCCTGCACAGGAGATTTCTGAAAAGACATCAAATGTAACAGAAATCCAGTCGGAGGAGCCAGCGGAAACATCTCAGAAAAAAGACGACATGGATGAAAGCACAGAAAAACAGGAGAATGAAAAAGAGGCAGAAACAGACGCTGGGGATTCTGTGACGGAAGAGAAAAAAACAGAAGATGAAAAGAAAGAGAACGAAAACACAGAAGACGAAAAGATAAAAGATGAGAAGAAAGAAGAAACAGATGATGCAGAGCAAAAAACAGAAGCATCAGAAAATGAAAAGGTAATAGAAACAGAAGAAAAGAGTCAAACAATGGGCGCCGAACCATCCGGTGAAGCAGAAGCTTCGGAAGAAATAAAGAGGACAGAAGAAATTCCTCAAATGCAGACAAAAACAATTACGTATGTAAACCCGATTTATGAAGATGTGATTTCGGAAGAAAACCTGGAGCCGCTTCCGGAAAATTCAAACTCAGAAATTGCAACATACAGCAATGAATACGGGTATCTGAATACTCCGGAAGAGGCGGTTTCTTACCTTCGAGAGCAGATGAAAAACCGTGAAACATATATTGTAGTCAACTATACTAGTACAGAAAATAATTTTGGAATAGCAGCAAGGGAACTCTCAGATGCGGCACTGGAACACACAGGAGTAAGTACGGAAGGCGATTATCTGAAGTGGTCTTATGGAGGATGGCGAGCAGAGGAATCCATGGGACAGATTGGTGGGCTGTATTATTTTACGGTAAAATATTCGGTTACATATTATACAGACTTTAACCAGGAACAGCAGGTCAGCGCCAGGGTCAGCCAGGTTTTATCGTCACTTGGTCTTACAGGACAGAATGATTATACGAAAATTAAAAAGATTTATGATTATATTTGCAGCAATGTAACGTATGACTATTCCCATCTGAGTGATCCGACGTATCAGCTGCAATATACAGCGTATGCGGCACTCATCAATGGAACGTCTGTGTGCCAGGGATATGCGGTATTATTCTACCGAATGGCATTGCAGTCCGGTGTTGATGCAAGACTGATTTCAGGAACAGGAAATGGAGGACCACACGCATGGAATATTGTAAAGATCGGAAGCTATTATTACAATCTTGATTCTACCTGGGATGCGGGAAACTCCTATTATTATTATTTTCTGAAAAATGATAGCAGCTTTGGAAATCATGGTCGTGATTTGGACTATGCAACTCCTGAGTTTTATCAGCGTTATCCGATGGCAGCAGAAAATTACAGTGGGCGTATTGTAGAAACTCCGGATAAAGTATCTGGATTGAAAATTGGAGGATGGGCATCGGACGCTCTTAGACTAAACTGGAATAAAAACGCAAGTGCGTCAGGATATGTTATTGAACAGAAAAAGGCAGGAGACTGGACCAGAATTGCGAGAATTGGAAGTAACAGTACAGTTACATACCGTGTGGAAAATTTAAGCCCGTCTACAAAATATGAATTCAGAGTGAAAGCATTTGGATTTGATGATGGAACGCCTATTTACAGTGATTATGTAAATGTAACAGGAAAGACAAAACCGTCCATGGTAACAGGCGTGAAAATCGGCGGAACAGCGAAAGATGCGTTAAGAATTAACTGGAATAAAAATACAAGCGCATCAGGATACATTATTGAGCAGAAAAAGGCAGGAAACTGGACAAGAATTGCGCGAATCGCAGAAAATGGAACCACAACATATCGTGTGGAAAAATTGAATGCAAATACAAAATATGAATTCAGAATACAGGCATTCGGATTTGATGAAAATACGCCATTATACAGTGAGTGGGCAGCGGTTTCCGGAAAAACCGAAACAGGAAATACGGTTTCATCAAATGTACCTGAGGTAACAGGAGTAAAGATCGGCGGAAGAGCTGCAGATGCCTTGCGGTTAAACTGGAATAAAAACGCAGGCGCATCCGGCTATATTATTGAACAAAAAAAATCCGGCAGCTGGGTTAGAATTGCAAGAATAGAAGGAAACGGAAATGTTACCTATCGGGTAGAAAAACTGAACGCATCAACTACTTATGATTTCCGGATTCAGGGATTCAATTTTAAGGGCAATACACCTGTTTATAGTAAATGGAGTTATTTATCTGGAAAAACAAATCCAAATAACGTATCCGGTTTCCGAATCGGAGGAACGGCGAAAGATGCTTTGCGAGTAAACTGGAATAAAAATACAAGTGCATCAGGATACATTATCGAGCAATACAAAGGAGGGAAGTGGTACAGAATTGCCAGATTGGAAGGAAACGCAGTAACTACTTACAGGGTAGAACATTTGCAGGCCGCAACCAGTTACATTTTCCGGATCAGTGCATTTGGATTTGACGGAAATACGCCTTTATATAGTAATACCACGATTACAGCAGGAACAACACAATCTTAAAGAGAGAAAGAAAAGGGGGCAAAGAGATGAAACAAAAAAGTAAAAAAATCAAATGGATTCTTTGCGCGATCTGCGCATTCGTGTTTTTGACATGCAGTCCTCTGCGTGCTGAGGCATCGACAGGAGGAAAATCAGCAGACGATGCGATCAACTGGGTAAAATCGCAGGTTGGAAAAGGACTGGACTACGATGGCGTATATGGAAATCAGTGTGTGGATCTGATTTGCTATTATTATCAATACTTAGGTCAGAGATCACCGGGTGGAAATGGTGCTGACTATTCCTGGAATGCACTGCCGTCCGGCTGGCAGAGACTTCAGGGGGTACAGCCGCAGAAGGGTGATATTCTGGTATATTCGGGAAATTCTTCCAATCCGTATGGTCATGTGGCTATTTACGCAGCAGACAGGGAAACGTATCATCAGAACTTTAATTCACATCCTTATGTGGAAAAAGTTACATACAGATATAATGGTCTGGGCAACAGTTATTGGGGTGTTATTCGTCCGGACTGGAGCAAAACAGTTTCCAATAATTTTGAAAACATTGTGTCATCGAATGTGTCCTATACAACAGCGCATCTGTATGCGAAAATCAGTCTTACCTATCTTACAGAATGTGGATATGTCCTGGGGGAATCGAGCAGCTCCATGCAGGTAAGAGAATATGAATATCCAAATGCAAAGGTATTAAACATTGATTATGATGTGAGTGGATTGAAAGAGGATACAACGTATTATTATCAGTTTTACTATGTAAGCGGCGGTAATAAAGTATGGAGTCCTGTTGGTACATTTAAAACACTGAAACAACATATTGATTTAACAGGAATTCAGTTAAATCATACGGTAGTTGGACTTAAAACGAATGAGACAGTACCATTGAGAATACAATATCTGCCATCAAATGCTACAGATCAAAGATGTCATATTGAAAGTGCAGATCCATCGATTGTAGGGATAAGCTGGAATTTAGACGATGGAGACTGTATTCTTGGGAAAAAAGCTGGAGTGACAACGATCACGGCAAGTAACGGAAATATAAAGGCAACGTGTAAAGTATATGTCATTGATCCGGCGAAAAAAATGGAAGGACTGAGTATCGGAGGCCGTGCTTCCGATGCCATTCGGCTTAACTGGAAAGCGTTGAGCGGTGTAAATGGATACAAAATCGAAAAATATGCAGGAAGCAGCTGGACGACGGTTGCAGATGTTACAAATTCAAGTACGACAACGTATCGGATCGAGAACTTAACGCCAGGCACAGAGTATCGATTTAGAGTATCCTCCTACACAAAGGCAGAAGATAACGGAACGGTTTTAGTTTCAGATTACGGTACCACGACAGAAATCAAAGCAAAAACAAGTCCGGCTATTGTGAAAAATGTAAAAATCGGCGGAACGGCGCAGGATGCATTGCGAATCAACTGGAGCAAAAATGATACGGCATCTGGTTATATTATTGAGCAGTACAAGAACGGAAGCTGGAGCCGAATTGCACGTCTGGAGGGAAATGCAACCGTTACATATCGTGTAGAAAAACTGGCAGCATCTACCACCTATAAATTCAGAATGCAGGCGTTTGGATTTGACAAAAATACTGCACTTTACAGTGATTGGGCATATGTGTCTGGCACAACGCAGAAAAAAACTACAACGTTAAAGGCATTGACTGGTGTGAAGATCGGAGGCTGGGCATCAGACGCACTTCGAATCAACTGGAATAAAGGTGAGGGTGCATCCGGCTATATTATCGAACAGTATAAAAATGGTGCATGGAGCCGTATCGCCAGAATCGAAGGTGGAAATGTAACGACATTCCGTGTAGAAAGATTAGCAGCATCAACAGCATATCAGTTCCGAATTCAGAGTTTTGCATTTGATGGAGGTACGCCGGTATACAGTGGTTTTGTAAAAGTAAACGGCAAAACGAAACCATCCACTGTATCGGGTGTAAAAATCGGCGGACGGGCAGTGGATGCATTGCGGATTAACTGGAATAAAAATGTTTCTGCATCCGGTTATATTATCGAACAGTACAAAAATGGAAGCTGGGTGAGAATTGCCAGAATCGAGGGAAACAGTACGGTAACCTATCGAATTGCAGGGCTTCAGAGTGGCACTTCTTATAAGTTCAGAATACAGGCCTTTGGATTTGATGGAAACACACCGCTTTACAGTGATACGGTTACTGTTACAGGAACAACAAATTCAGCAGCAGGAACAACAAATCCAACAGCAGTAACAGGGCTTAGAATTGGTGGAACAGCATCGGATGCAATACGGTTAAACTGGAATAAGAATGATCGTGCATCGGGCTATATTATTGAACAGTATGTGAATGGAAAATGGAATCGAATTGCAAGAATTGGTTCCAATGCGACAACAACATACCGGGTAGAACATCTTGCAAAGTCATCCAATTATGTATTCCGTATGCAGAGCTTCTCATTTGACGGAAGTACACCACTTTACAGTGAATATGCTTTCATTGAAGGAAATACAAATTAAAAACATAGAAGGCAAAGGCACAATTTTTACAAATGCGGTTGAGAAAGATGTGTTTGTAGTTTGCTGATGAGAAAAAAGTTCATGATATCGTAATGCGGGAAAGTATATGATATCATGAACTTTTTTATACCGCCATATGTGGAAAACAAAATAAAGTAGGAAAGAAAAAACAGATGATGTCTGCCGGAAATACAGCAATGATGTGGAGGAAGGAGCAGATATGAAGAGAAGAATTTTAGCGATACTGCTTGTGGTCAGTTTGATTGGCTCAGGAACAAACTGTGTCTGGGCAGAAAATATCGGAGTCGACACAGGAGCAGAGAACGTGGAAGAGCTCTCGGAAGAAGACAGTTTAGAAACAAAAGACGGAGAAAATAAGCAGGAAGAAGAAAAGCAGACGGAAGAGAAACGGGAAGAAGATAGCTTAAAAGAGAGCGAGCAGACAGAAGAAAAACCGGAAGGAGAAAATGACAGCTCTGATTTAAAAGAAGAGGAAGAAACAAATCCGGGTTCTGGCAAGAACGAGGATAATATGGAAGAAGATTCGGGTTCTGACAAGGACGAGAACAACATAGAAACAGATGATGGAAATGCAACAAATGAGCTCGCCATGCAGAAGAGCATGACACAGGAAGAACAGAAAATCGACAGTAGTCAGGAAGAAACACCACGAAATGCCCAAAGTGCAGATGGTACTTTTACAGAAGGGCTGGTGACGTATCAAGTAAACGATGACCAGACCACCTGCACCATTGTTGAAGCAGACAGAACGCGAACAGATGCAATTGTTATTCCGGAAAAAGTGCGGGGATATAAAGTTACCGTCGTAGGAAAAATGGCTTTTGACGGCTGCAAATTCAAGACTATTCAGCTGCCGGATGGACTTCTGAAAATAGAGTATAGTGCATTTCAGAACAGTGAACTGGAAAATATTTCAATTCCGGATACTGTTACGGAAATTGGGTTTAATGCCTTTTTAGAATGTCAAAATTTAGTTTCTGTAAAACTGCCGGCAGGATTAAAGGAAATTTCGTCACAGATGTTCCGGTATGATGAAAAACTACGAAATGTGAATGTGCCGGAAGGAGTGGAAAAAATAAAATTTAGTGCATTTGAAGAATGTAGCGGTCTTGTGGAAATTTCGTTGCCGGATAGTATAAAAGAGATAGAAAGTTATGCTTTTTTAATGTGTGTAAATTTACAAAAAATTAAGTTACCAAAATATCTGGAAAAAATAAACAACGAAACGTTTAGAAACTGCGAAAATCTGAAAAATGTAATATGGCCAGATAAGCTTAAGGCAGTCGGGGATAGTGCTTTTGCATCTTGCTATTCTTTGAATACGAAGATACCGGAAGGAATTCAAAAAATAGGAGGGGGCAGTTTTTCGGAAACAGGGATTGCAGAGCTCACAATTCCAGAGAGTGTTATGGAGATTGATACTCGCGCTTTTCAAGGATGTAAACAATTGAAAATAGTAAAAATGGGATCGGGAATAAAAACAATGAAAGATAGCGTGTTTTCGAGCTGCGATGAACTGGAAATGGTCATGTTATCGAATAAAACGGAAATGATAGGGTGGGGTGCCTTTTATAATTGTCCATCGTTAAAGAAGATTTTTATTCCGAAAAGTGTAACCAGGATAGAAAACGAGGCATTTAATTTTGATTCCAAACTGGAATATCTTTATTACGAAGGGAATAAAGACGATTGGGGAAAAATAGAAATTGGAGAATATAATGATTCTCTCCTGGCCGAAACTACAAAAATATTATATAACCAGAATCAGTTATCGAATGATGAAAAGGAATGGAATTATAAGGTAAATGATGATGGAAAAACCTGCATCTTATATGGAAGAAGTTCTAAAGCATCTGCGGCTTCCTATGAGAACATTGTGATTGATACAATTGACGGATATACGGTAACGGAAATCGGGGACAATGCTTTTTATTATGATGAAAAAATCAAATCTGTAACATTATCCAAAAATATTAAATATGTTGGAGAAAATGCATTTGGAGAATGCAAAAATCTTGAAAAACTGACGCTATTATCAAAAAATACAGCGTTTGGAATGGATAGCTTCGCGATAAGTGCGGATCGAAATATTAAAGATATTTATTATGCAGGCAGTGTTAATGACAGAAAAAAATACTATGGTTCCAGCTATTCGGTAGGATATTCCAGCGCCAGATGGCATTATCAAAGCGATGATAATGTTTCTTTTCAATATGAATATCAAGTAAATGAAGATGGAAAAACCTGCAAAATTACACAGGCGGATCCATTAATATATGGTAAAGTAGAAGTGCCAGAGAAAATGGATGATTATACAGTCACAGAAATAGGAGAAAATGCTTTTCAGCACTGTTATAGTATAGAGCAGCTTGTGCTTCCAGACAGTATAAAAAAAATAGGAAGATATGCATTTGATGAATGCTTTGCTTTAGAAAAAATTACTTTTTCAAAAAACTTAGAGGTTATAGGAGGAAGTGCGTTTGGGTTATGCGAAAGCTTGAAACAGATTGTTATTCCAGATAGCGTTGTTGAGATTGGCGAGCAGGCGTTTAGTAATTGCAAAAATTTGGAAAAAGTTACTCTGCCTTCGGGATTGAAAAAATTAAATCGTTATGCTTTTGACTGTGGAGAAAATTTGAAAGAAATTGTATTGCCAGATTCGTTGGAAGAGATGAGCGAATGCTGTATATCAGGAAGTTTTAAAGAATTAACAATTCCTGGAAAGATAAAAATAATTCCGAAAGATGCTTTGTTTTTTTGCGAAATTGACAGATTGACAATTTCAGAAGGGGTAGAAGAGATTGAAAAAAATGCGGTTCGCCCAGCCATGGATGGGGGAATGGTAAAAGCGATTTCTTTGCCTAAAAGTATAAAAAAAATTTCAGAAGATGCGATAGGAACAAATGATCTATACGTATATTATGCGGGATCACAAAATGATCGTGCAAAAATAAACAATATGGACAGTCTGGTGGATAAGGCTTCTTGGATTTATAAAACAAATACAGTGCCGGAATATAATTATAATTTGAATCCGGACGGCAAAACAGTTACGATCATAAGCAGCAATATTGACATTCAAAGTAAAATAGTTTTACCGGATTTGATTCATGGGTATAAAGTTACAGCAATTGGCGATAATTTTTTAAACATGCAGGAGAAAATCCGGCAGGTTATATTTCCAAAATATCTTGAATCCATTGGGGAAGGAGCATTTGGATGGTGCAACAATTTAAACACCGTTCAATTTCCAAAATCTTTGAAGTATATTGGAACATATGCATTTGATGTTACTTCTTTGAGTTCCATTCGCTACAATGGAAGTAAAAGTGACAGAGAAAAAATGGAGCTGCCGGCACAGGAGGACAACCCGTTAAATCTTGTGGAGTGGATTTACAACTATGACAAATCGGATGTGAAACCGAAGCCCACAACATCACCAGTTCCAACATCCACACCAAAACCTACAACAACGCCGGATTCCGGTAGTGGAGGTTCGTCTGGCGGAACGGCGGGAGAAACAACTGGTCAGGGTACCATAAGTGGTGCCAAAATTGGCGGACGTGCTGCGGATGCTTTGCGGATCAGCTGGGATAAGAACAAAAAAGCAGAAGGATACATTATTGAACAAAAGAAGAACGGAACATGGACAAGAATTGCAAGAATAGCCGATGCCAATACGACAACTTACAGAATAAGTGGGTTAAGTGCTGCGACAACATATGAGTTTCGGATCCGCATCTTCTATTTTGAAGGATCGGAAGCAAAATATGGAAAGAACTGTAATGTTTCAGGAAAAACTAATCCATCCACGATATCCGGTCTGAAAATAGGAGGAACTGCGGTAGATGCGCTGCGTCTCAACTGGAACAAAAATAATTCTGCGCAAGGGTATATTATCGAGCAGAGTCAGGCCGGAGTATGGAAGAGAATTGCAAGAATAGAGGGAAACGCAACTGTTACATTCCGGGTGGAGAAGTTAAGCGATAATGTTACCTACAATTTCAGGATACAGTCATTTAGCTTTGATGGAAACATACCGCTTTACAGTGAGTGGAAAAATATTTCCGGTAAAACGCAAAAGAAGAATCCGAATGCGGTGAAAGAATTCAAGATTGGCGGGCGTGCAGATAATGCACTTCGGCTTAACTGGAAGCAGGAAAAAACGGCAGAGGGCTATATTATCGAACAATATCAGGCAGGAAACTGGACAAGAATTGCGCGTCTGGAAGGAAATAATACAAGTACATACAGGGTAGAAAAATTAAATCCTTCCAGAGAATATAAATTCAGAATCTGCGCTTTTGCCTTTGACGGATCCAGGCCAATTTACAGTACTTATAGCACGATGAATGGAAAGACAAATCCATCGAAAGTAGAAGAGGTTAAAATAGGCGGTACTGCAGTAAATGCATTGCGAATAAACTGGAAACAAAATGAAACGGCAATGGGATACATTATAGAGAAAAAGGAGGGAAACAGCTGGAAGCGGCTGGCACGTATAGAAGGAAAAAATGTAACAACATATCGTGCTGAAAATTTAAAGTCAAATACAACATATGAATTTCGAATGCAGGCATTTGGATTTGAAAATAATACGCCGCTTTATGGAGAATGGAATTACGTATCGGGTCTTACCGATGCAGACAATGTTGTTCCGGGCAGTGTGACGGGACTAAAGGTTGCAGGGCGCGCGGCAGATGCGATCAGATTGAACTGGGATAAGAACAGAACCGCAAGAGGCTATATTATCGAGCAAAACAAATCTGGAAAATGGATCAGAATTGTGAGACTGGAGGGGAATTATACAACAACGTACCGGGTGGAAAAATTAGCAGCGTCAGCTGCCTGCCAATATCGTGTACAGGCGTTTAATTTTAAAAACGGGCTCCCTGTTTATAGCAGCTGGAAGTATATTTCGGCAAAAACACTGCCTGCCATGACATCTGGATTCCGAATTGGAAGTGCCGGAAAAGATTCCGTACAGCTGTCTTGGAATAAAAACGCCAGCGCATCTGGATATATTATTGAACAGCAAAAAGCGGGGAAATGGGTTCGAATTGCAAGAATCGAAGGAAATGAGATTACGAAATATGATGTGAAAAATTTGCAGAAAGCTACAACATATACATTTCGAATACAAGCCTTTGGATTTGATGGAAATACTCCGCTCTATAGCAGCACGTCAGTTACTTTCGGCAGTACGAAAACACAGTGAAAATAAAGTGAATATTACGGAAAATTCAGCAAGGAAATTTGCAACGAAAAGTGAGAGTGTAACAGAAACTGTGTGAATTTTGTTGAACTGCTTTCTTGATTTTATCGAATGCCAGAATTGTCAGTCAAGGCGGAAACTTTGCCTGGACTGACATTCTGACATTTAATATTCGTGTTCGTATTATCCCGGGCATTAAACCAAATATTAAATCTTAAAAAAGATATCTTCAAAGCTGATTTGCCGTGTGAATTGTGGTATAATGAGCGCAAGTGAATCAAAAGAGATATTGCTCGCTTTTGACGAACAACGAAAGCTGATTATAAGATACGGAAACTATTGGAGGCCATGGTACATGCTGCCAGCAATTTTTCAAGAGATGTAAAGTGAGCAACAGGCAGGATCATGTTTCAAATAAATAATATGTATGTTGAAAAAGGTAGGAGAATTTAATGGGAAAAATTGAAGGAGTAAAAATAGAAAACTTTGGTCCATTAAAAAATATTATTATGGGGAAAACTCTTTCGAATCAAAAGGGGGAAGCGCTTGGGAATATGACGGCTATTATCGGCCCAAGCGGAAACGGAAAAAGTACCTTGGCAGATGCGTTTGGTTTTCTGGCAGATTGTCTTGAATTTGGCGTGGAATCTGCCTGCGATACCAAGAACAGGGGAGGATTTCAGCAGATCCGTTCCCAGGGAGTAACCGAACCAATTAAATTCGAACTGTACTATCGGAAAAAAAATAATACGCGTCCCATTACCTATGAATTGGAAATTGACGAGGATTCTATGGGGCGTCCCTATGTCAAAGAGGAACGTCTGCGCCAGAGAGTCAAAAAAATCGGCAGGCCGCTTTCTTTCCTGCTTTTGCAAAACGGAAAGGGATATGCTTATGAAGGAAAAGAAGGTGGTGCGGATGACGAGGGACGGACGGTCATTGGCGAAAAAGTAGATGTTGAACTGGCAGATATTCGGAAACTTGGAATTGTGACATTGGGAGCCATGAAACAGTATGAACGAATTGAACGGTTCCTGAATTTCCTGAAAAGCTGGTATTTATGTTATTTTACGCCAGATGCAGCCCGAACGATACAGACAGCAGCACCGCAGCCTTATCTGAATCGTACCGGAAGTAATATCAACAATGTGGCGCAATACATGTATCGGGAAAACAGGAAAGATTTTGCAAAGGTTCTGAAGGAGATTCAGACAAAGCTTCCGGATATTGAGCAGATTGAACCGGTTAAATTCGAGAACGGACAGATGATGCTGAAATTCTGGGAAAAAGGATTTAAAAATGCTTTTTATTCTCCTAAAATGTCCGATGGAACCTTGAAATTATTTGCTTACTATTTGTTACTGCATGAAAGCAATCCAAGACAGCTTGTATTTATAGAAGAACCTGAGAATGGATTATATCATCAATATTTAAAAGTATTGGCAGATGAAATGGTAAAGAGCGTAGGAACCGGTTATACCAAGCAATTATTTGTAACAACGCATAGTCCGTTTTTCGTGAATGCGTTGTCCCCGGAAAATGTATGGGTATTGACAAAACAGGAAGATGGGTTTTCAACAATTAAACGTGCTTCAGAATATGAATTTGTAAAAGAACTTTCCGCAGAAGGCATCAGCCTGGGTGACATGTGGTACAGCAGATATTTTGGTTAGGAAGAGGAATTTATGTATTTTCAGTTTTTAATTGAAGATTTGTCGACAGAAATTTTAATAAATCATGTAATAGAGAAATTAAAGGCAAAATATCCTGACAGAGAAATTTATGCAGATACAAAATCTTTTAAAGGTATCGGACATCTCGCAACGCATGGAAATTTGATGGAACGAAAAGGTGGAAATCTGTTAAATAATTTACATATGTATCTTCGGGGATTTGACCGGAGTCTTGCATCGATGAAGCAGGCTGCTATTATTGTAGTTTTAGATAATGACAAGAGAGATCCAGAGGTTTTTCGGCAGGAATTAGAGAATGTTGCGAAAGAAACAGTTAAGCTAACAGACTGCGTGTTCTGCGTTGCAGTGAAGGAAATGGAAGCGTGGCTTTTGGGAGATGAGAATGCCATTTGGGAAGCATATCCATCGGCAAAGAAAAAATTCCTTCGAGATTATGAACAAGATGGAATTTGTGATACATGGCAAATCTTGGCAAATACCGTGTATCCAGGCGGATTATCAGAATTGCAAAAGAAATCGCAAAATCGTTATAGTGAAATTGGAAAAGCCAAGTGTGAATGGGCAGATAAAATAGGTGTGAATCTTGTGCTGGAAGAAAATATTTCACCGAGTTTCCGATTTTTTATCAACGAACTTGAAATGAGAATTGCATCCGAATAGGGTGGTTTCCTACGCATGCAAGGGCAAAAGCTCGATCAATAAGCTTTTGCCTTTGAGGGTACGAAGATTATAGCACTCCAAAAAAATACTGCACACTCTTGACAACAGGTCTATGATAGAGTCAAGAGGTGATTATTATGTTACA
>ENA-OQIH01000445-OQIH01000445.1-human-gut-metagenome-genome-assembly--contig:-NODE-445-length-30731-cov-46.992399_pt1 | contig 30731 bp, 15 predicted proteins | sample MGYA00242575_ERZ504740 | MGnify/ENA primary metagenome ERZ504740 (study PRJEB26092, sample SAMD00036192) | human gut metagenome | host: Homo sapiens | study: EMG produced TPA metagenomics assembly of...
TGGTAAAGGGTGTGTTCAAAGGTACAATAAGAATACATTGTAACGAATTAAACTACACCCTTTTTGAGTTATTTTATAGTTTACCATCCTGGATTCTGAACCAGTTTCTTTGATTTATTAATTTCATTCAAAGGAATAGGATATAAATACATTTTTTTATCAAATTGGCGAGTTTCAAAGATTGTTCTTTTCATAAATTCTTGAGGATTATCTCCTGACATATTCATGCCAGTAAAGCCACCATCTTGACGGCAGTCACCGTCTTTGTCAGCCAGCATCCAACGACGGACATCAAAATAGCGTTGCCCTTCTGCAAAGAGTTCTATGCGTCTTTCTCGACGGATAGCTTCAAACTGTTTCTCATAGTTGCCTTTCAATTCTGGTGCTATTTCTGTTAACTTGGCAATTCCGGCACGTTCCCGTACTTTGTCAATGTATTCTAAAATACGGGCATCATTTGGATTTACATGATTTAAAGCTTCTGCATAAAGTAAGTAGAAATCTGCTAAACGGAATAGAATACCTGGTCTGTATTGCTTTTTTTAAAATTGCCAGTGTTTAGCAATTCGTGGCACATACCTTTGTAGAGTAAGTAGCCTGTGTAGCTGTTGTCAGCTTTTGAATTATCATTTCCACTGCCTTTGTAGAAATAAATTTTCTTGGGGTTCCCTTGTTTTTCAGTATTTTGCCATATTATGCCTGAATAAGTTACGTCCATGTAAAAACGAGGTTCACGGTTTTTGTACATATTTGCGATATCATTTTCATCTAATTCATATTCTGTATTCCGGTCATATAACGGTGACTCATCAATGCTTTTTCCATCTTTCATAAAGTAAGCATCTATCATTTCTTGTATGATACCTACACTATTGAATCCTTGATAAACGCTTCTCGGCGTACATCTTCTTTCACGCCCTTCATCATTGAGGGCTCCCCATGAGTTTTTAGATGTATACCACAACACTTCAGTATTGCTATTATTGGTAAATTCAAAGTTTATTCCATATAATGAGGCGTAAGGATCGATGGTACCATCTTCGTTTCGTATGATGTAAAGTTGGTTACGCCCTTGACTGTCTAAATAAGTGAAAAGGTCTTCCAAAGCTTTTACAGCTTTATGCCATTTGCTTTCATCGGCAGGAGGAAATAACTGTTTGCCTTCGTTGTCTTTTAAAGCTATGGCTTCTGCATATCCACCATTAAATAATGGGCTGGCTGCATATATGAATAATTTAGCTCGAATAGCATAGGCTGCTGATTTAGTCGGAGCGGCAGCACGTTCAGAACTTGTTTCTAAGTCAGGTAACATTGGCAGACAAGCTCGTAATTCAGAATCAATGAATTCTACGACCTCATCTACTGATGCACGAGGAAAGTCTAAATCATTGGCGTCTGAGCTAACAACATCTTTCATGATAGGTATAGGACCATAAAGTTCAAACAATAGATAATGGTAGTATGCACGTAAGAAGCGAGCTTCGTTTTTTAGTTTTTCCAGTTCTATTTCTGTAATGTAGTCACCTGTCTCTTGTGAACCGCAAGTGTGTGCATTGTTCATAAAAATGTTGGCTTGGCGGATTTGTTTGTATAAACTCCAACGAGTAAACTCTGCATTAGCAGCTGTATAACCTATAACTGCCACGTTTTTCGTATTACCTTGGGCACACTTTAATTCGTCAGAAAGAGCTGGCCAAGGATTATCAAGTCCTGTCAGTCCCGCATATGAATTGTCCAATATGATGTGTGATGGATTGGGTATACCTGTATAAATGTTGCGATGAAAGCGTTTAGAATAAGAAGCGTTATTGAAGACTTCTTCTAAAGTTAGTTCAGCGGCTAAATCATCTGAAACATCCAAGTAATCCTTGCATGATGAGATCATCAAGGTATTTAATAATAAAAAAGAGTAGATTAAATATTTCAATATTTTCATGATACCTTATAGTTTAAATTAGAATGATAAATCAAGTCCTAAAGTGAAAGTACGGTTTAGTGGATAGCTGAAACCACCATTTGAGTTCCCTAATTCAGGATCCCACATTTTGATGTTATCCCACACACATAGATTATTGCCTTGCAGGTAGATGCGCATTGCTGTAAGGCCAAATTTACTTAATGATTTTTTGTCAAAATTGTAACCTAATTCAACATTTTTTAGTCGAATAAAACTGGCATCTCTCAACCAATGTGTACTAGCAGTGGTATTGTTGATAAAATTGCTAGTGTGTAAACGTGGAAACATAGCATTTGAATTGGGGTTATCTTCTGACCAACGGTCGAGTACTACTGTACGGGGAGATGATTCTTCTACTCCCCATTCAAACGGGAAAAAGGAGGCGCTGTTATCAGCTCCCAATACAGTCGAAGTCTTACCTGCACCCTGAAAGAAGATTCCGGCATACCATCCTTTATATTCGGTATTGATTCCGAATCCATAAACTAATTCGGGGTTCTTGGGATTGCCCAATCCTTTTACTTTATCATATTGGTTAATTATTCCGTCGTTATTTAAGTCTTTATACTTAATATCACCAGGTTTTACTCCTGCAGATAGTCCGCTGGCTATTCCCTCTTTCAATTCGTAGACTCGGTCTTTTCCTTCACCTGTTATATTAAAATCATCGAATGTGTAGAAACCGTCTGAAATGTATAAATCCCATGTTCCTAGACTAGTGCCTTCTATTTTCATCCATTCGTATTTTTGTGGTATTTCATCATATTCTACAATCTCGTTGTGGGCATAAGTTAAATTACCACGTGCACTTAACTTTAAATTTCCTATATTCTTATTTAAAGTGATACTGGCATCGAAACCAGAGTTTTTTACAATACCGAAATTCTGCCAAGGCATCTGCTGAAATCCTGTAGCATTTGATACAGTCCTACGCTGTAACAGAATCTCATGACGTTTGTTTCTAAAGTAATCAATCTGCAGGTCTATACGGTTGTCAAATAATCCTAAGTCTATACCATAATTCTGCTTGTCTTCAATTTCCCAAGATAAGGAAGGGGAGGCAAAGCGTCCTTCTACGATACCATTTCCTATACCACCGTTTGCACCATCTGAACCAAATCCTAAGTTATAACTACCTGCATCTTGTTTCATGGTTCCACGATACAAGAATCGATCTCCACCTGTATTATCGTTTCCAGTTCTACCATATGATACACGAAGTTTTAATTTGTTTACAACTAGTTTAAATTTTTCAGGGTAGTAAGGTTCATTGCTTATATACCATGCTAATCCTACTGCAGGAAAGAATCCGAAGCGATGACCACTAGCAAAAGTTTCACTGCCAGTATAGCCAAAGTTGGCTTCCATGAAATAACGTCCGTCATAACCGTAAGTTAAGCGTCCTACTAGTCCTTGTTTCCTATAGGCTAAAGCGTTGTTATGTTTTTGGTTTTCTTTTTGCATATACAGGAACATGGCTCCTACATCATGTATATTAGCAAAAGTACGGTTGTAATTGAAGGCAGTTTCAAAGTAAATTTTTTTGTTTGAAGAGTTTGATAATTCTTCTGATAAATTTTCACTACCTGAAACGGTTTGTTTAAAAATCAGTTTTCCATTTTCATCACGTCCGGTGGCTACGAATTGGGTTGGAGTTTTTGTACGTTTGGCTACGTATGTCATATCTGCGTCAAAACTGATTAAAGCACGGAACTTCAACCCTTTAGTTAAGAAGTCTAGCTTCTGATTTAACTCTACCTTTGATTGAATAGAAGTACGCCATTCTTTGGAATAACCGGAGTTCATCAATGAATTATATGGGTTAACGCGGTTGCCTGAAGGACGCGGATGTCCGGCAATAGTGCCGTCTGAATATACAGGAGGCATCAAAAAAGCCGGGGTACGACACATCTGTTGAAAAATTGTACTCGTTCCTACACCTGGATAGTTTGTTTGCAAATATTGGCCACTGAGGTCTACTTTAACGGTAGTTGTTTTTCCCACATCAAAGTCAATATTACTTCGTAAATTGTAACGCTTTAAACCAATATTATTGTTGTATTTATTATTATTCCCTTCTTTAAAGATTCCGTTTTCTTGAAAAAAAGCACCTGATACGAAATAACGGGCTTTTTCTGTACCACCACGTACATTTAATGTATAACGCATATTAAAGGTATAATCACGTAGCATAGTATCAATCCAGTCAGTATCAGGATATAAATCTCGGTCTGCCCCATCTCGATATTTAGATGGGTCATAGATAGGATCTTTACCTTCGTTAATTAAAGCTTCATTGTATAAGGTTAAAGTTTGTTCTGCATTTAAGAATTTAGGTAGACGGGTCGGTTGTAAAAAAGTACCTTCAGCTCGAAATGAAATTTTTGGCTTTTCACTAATGCCGCGTTTAGAAGTAATTAAGATTACACCATTGGCGCCTTCTGCACCATATACAGCAGTAGCGGCTGCGTCTTTCAACAGTGTAAAACTTTCTATTTCATCTACTTCAATATCGGCCATTGCACGAGGTACACCATCGACTAAAACTAAAGGAGCTGTACCACCACTGAAGGAGCTTTGACCACGAATCCAAAATTCAGCGTTGTCATAGCCTGGCTCACCGGAACGCTGAACAGATACCAAACCTGGTATTTGACCTGCTAGAGCATTCGTCAGGTTACGGCTGCTTGTTACTGACAATTCTTTCTTTCCGATAGAGGTTACAGAACTTACTACTGAGTTTTTTTTCTGCTTACCATAACCAATTACTACGACTTCATCTAAATTTTCAGTTTCAGGTGACATTTTAATAGATAGAATTTTTTCACCTTTATAAGGATGTTCAATCGTTTTATAACCTACATATGAAAGAATTAAGATATCTCCTGGTTTGCATTTCAAAGTAAAATCACCATCTATGCCGGTAATGACACCGATGGCAGTGCCTTTGATTTGAATTTGCACGCCAATCATCGGCATTGATGCTTCATCAATAACGATACCTGTTAATTCTTTTTGACTTTGTTGTATTCTCTCTACAGCCTTACTATAATTCTTTATAACTTTATTGTGGTTAAAGGCCGATACCGTTCCACTACTAAGTAGAAAGGCAGATATAAAAAGTTTTACAAATGAATTATAATTCATAACTTTAATATTTGTGTAAATATTAAGTGACTTGGTTTAATATTTACTATTATGCTAAAATCACGAGTGGTTATTTAAATTAAACGTTATTCTTTGAGATTTTTGATAATTGCATTATGTCTTTTCAAGTGTGACAAATTCTTTTAGAAAGCTATGATAAATGTAGTAATACTGTCATAATATATTGCTTTAGTTGTTTTTATTGTTTACAAACTAAAAGTTGATCATCTGATTTATTGAATTTTATAGATGTAAAATACTATAAAAAGAGACTTGTTAATTGCAATTATAAAAATATTAAAGAGCTAATTTGTAAATAATTAAAAATTGTTTTAACTACATATCCAGCGCTATTTTATTTAAAAACTATTACTAAGCATATTGATTGATGTATCGATATACTTTTCTTAAGGCTTATAAATTTTTATATAGTTAGTTTTTATTAAAAGAGATAATTGGTATATTATTTTTTGAGATTTGGATAGTGAAGTTTCTGTCCAAATCGACTGTTGTTTTGTTAGGGAGGATTAGGGAGAATAACAGCAGTGATGCTGAATTGCTGGGCGTACAGGAATGTACAACTGCAGAGCAATATCAAAAATAGAATTGAGATTTTTTTCATGCTTCTCTGTTTTTAATTAGACATTAGGTTAATACATTGCAAATGTATGTTAATCAGTGAAGTGGCTTAATACACGTTCATTTCATTCAGCATACATGTTTAATGCATCTCTATATTTTTTTGTGAATCTTTGTTGTTATCTCTTTTTTATTTTATTCCTTTGCTACAGGTAATGAATTAAATATGAACCTTAAAATCTTATCACTGGTTATAATTGGAGTATGTATATTGCTGCCGGATGTGTGCTATGCTTTTTTAAGCAAAGATGTGCATCTGTTCAATATGCAAAACGGATTGGCCGACAATACCGTATCTGCTGTTTATAAGGATAAAGAAGGCTTCATTTGGTTTGGAACCCGAAACGGGTTGAGCCGTTATGACGGTAGGCGGATTACAAATTTTGAAAGGAGTAGGAGTTATCCTAGTATTTCAAACTTAAAGGAGGTTTTTGACGGGGTGCTGGCATTTGTGGATAATGGTGTCTTTTCTGCATTTGATTTGAAAAAAGAACGGTTTTTGTCTGTGGTTTCTTCTTCGGGACAGGGTATTCCATCTCGAGGGATGTTGCAGAGGAATGATTCGTTGGTTTGGGTGATTTCCGGGAGTGAGCTGCATTTAATGAAGCGGTGCGCATCAAAAGAGGGTGAGCTTCGGCTCCGGGTTCAAGAAAAATATACAGGCTGGAATAACCAGGATAATCTTTTGGTTGCCATCACTTATTCTTCGGATAAAAAAAGTATCTGTCTGATTGATGAAAAAGGTAGAATTATCTTGCTGGATGCGACAAACCTGAATTCCTTTCGGGTGATTGACCTGGGGCGTACCGGTAGTCTGTCTGTAAATTCTGTTTTGTATGATGATGGTCGGATATGGATTTCTACAATTGCTCATGGGGTTATTTATTACAATGAACGAACCGGGAAAATCAAGCAGTTGACTTATCATGTGGCTCCGGTATCCGACAGACTTTCTCATACAGATGTTTTCGGTGTTATCAGATTAAATGAGAATAAATATCTAGCCGTAACGTGGAATGGATATACGGTGATGACAATAGATAAAAATAATCAGGACGAGATATTGACAGAAGTTTATAGTAACACTTCTTCTTTGATGTACCGCAATCTTGAAACGAGGATGATTGCGGCTTATTACGATTCACACGGTATTCTGTGGATTGGTACGGATGGTGGAGGAGTTATCTGGTCGGATTTGCGTATGCAGTTTTATAATTGTTTTTATCAGGACAGGCATAATGAGATTTGTTCTATTGTAGCGGATGACGATCATTATCTTTGGTTGGCAACATACCATAAAGGAATTATGCGGAGCCGGACAGCGTTTGGTACTTCGGAAAAAATAGACTTCTTTCAAGTAGGAGATCAAGATGTGAAAAAACAACAGACAGTGTTGTGCAGTCTGAAAGATGAGAAAGGGAATTTATGGTTTGGGAATTCAGATGGTTCATTGACCTGTTATTATAAAAAAGAACGCTCATTTAAAATATTGCGATTGATCACGGAAGATGGTGACCTTAACAAATCATCTGTCTGGGCCTTATTTCTTGATAGCAAAGGCCGTTTTTGGATTGGTACACATAAAGGACTTTGGTTATTCGACCGTGAAACGAACAGGGGTAAGAAGATACATTTCAAAGTATCCGGATTACAGAACTTGTCTCCTCTTTATATTCGTGCTATGGCTGAAACCGACGATCATACGCTTTGGCTGGGCACTGCGAATTATGGTATATGTAAAGTGATAAATGAAAAAGAACTGCAGACCGGCTATGAAAAGAAGTACGGTATGGCTGAGAATTCCGTTCGTTCATTATTAGCTTCGTCCGATGGTAATTTGTATGTCGGATACATGGCCGGTCTGGCAGTTTTCTCTCCCGGACAGGATGCGATAACTCATGTATATACTACCCGGGATGGATTGTGCAGTAACTTTATTGGTTGCATGACTGAGGATGCGGACGGGCAAATCTGGTTGGGCTCTAATTCAGGTATTTCCCGTTATAGCCGTCATCAGCATTTGTTTTATAATTATTACATTGCGGGCAGTAACCGTTCTGTCCTGCATTGGGAGGATGTCCTGTTTTGGGGAAATAATAAAAATCTTACTTATTTTAACCCCGATGACATTAAAGCGTTTACCACTTCCGAATCTGTCGTGATTACCGGATTGGAGGTAAATAATAAACCTGTAGAGATAGGAAGAGAGGTCAATGGGCAGACCATTCTTTCACAAAGTATTTTCTATACGCCTTTTGTCCGGTTGAATCATGCGAATCGTGATTTTGCGCTGACGTTCAATAACCTTTCTTATTCTGAAAGCCAGCAGAAGTATAGTTACAGGCTTCGTCCTTATCAGCCTGATTGGCTTGTGGCCAACGGAGGGGAAAAAGTTTCGTATGCTAACCTTCCTGCCGGGGAATATGTTTTTGAGGTGAAAAATATTTATCCGGATGAAAGAGACAGTACAATAACCTCGTTGAGAGTAGAGATTTTGCCTCATTGGAGTGAAACTTTCTTTTTCCGCTTCTGTATGATGGTGCTGGGAGGGATAATAGTTTATATGGTTATGCAGCGTATTAAATTACGGCAAAAGAGGTTGGAGCACGAGTTGCGCTTGGAACATGAGATATTTGCTGCTACTGTAGAGCGTGACAAGGAGAAGCAGATTCGGATGGAACGCGAGAATTTCTTTACGAATGCAGCTCACGAGTTGCGTACACCTTTAACTTTAATCTTATCTCCCCTGCAGGAATTGTTAGGAACCGTCCGCCCTTCAGACACCGTCTATACTAAACTGGCTGCCATGTATCGCAATGGAACCTCTTTGCAGACATTGGTCGATCATTTGCTTTATGTGCAGAAGATTGAAGCAGGTATGATTAAACTCCGGATTTCGAAAGTCGATATAGTGGTATTGGCAAAGCAGATAACCGATCCTTTTCATGAACTGGCAGAAACAGAAGGGATTAACTTAACGGTTGAATCGCTGAATGAGCCACTTTTGCTATGGATAGACGTGGAAAAAATAAGTTCGGCTATCCGTAATTTATTATCTAATGCGTTTAAGTATACATCTCCGAATGGAAAGGTGATTTTTAAGATGAACCGTATCGAGATAGATGGATATTCATTTTGCAGTATAATCATATCGGATACAGGTAAAGGAATACCGGAAGAGTTACGGGGGAGGATTTTTGAATCATTTATTACCGGAGAAAATACACCTTTGTTTTCTAATAAGGTAGGTATAGGCTTGCGTATTGTTAAAAATACGATGGATCTTCATCATGGCACGGTGAATTTGGACAGTACTCTCGGAAAGGGTAGCACTTTCACATTATTGATTCCTGAGGGAAATGCACATTTTGCAGAGGACCGGTATGAGATTGTTGGTGCTCCGGAGATGGAGGAATATGCTCTTCCGTTACCGGTAATGCAGGCGGAAGGGCAGGAAGACAAGCCTTCGAATAAAAAAACATCTCTTCTTGTTATTGAGGACAATGAGGAAATCCGGCATTATGTCTGTTCTTTATTCTGTAAAGATTATGCCGTATATGAGGCGGCAAACGGTGAAGAGGGGGTTGATGTGGCAATGAGTAAAATTCCGGATTTGATTATTTCTGATATAATGATGCCTGTAAAAGATGGGTTTACCTGTTGCCGGGAATTGCGTGAGCAGCCTCGGACAGCACATATCCCTATTTTGATGCTGACGGCAAAGGCTGAGGATGCGGATGTGTTGCAGGCTTCAAAAATAGGTGTGGATGATTATATGATGAAACCCTTCAATCCGGAGGTATTGAAGGCAAAAGTCCGGAACCTGATACTCCAGCGGGAACGCCTGAAGAGGATATATACAAAGACGTTGATGTTGAAGCAGCAGGAAAGTGAACCGGAAGCGGATGGAAATAATGCTCCGGATGATTTTATACAGCAAATTATTCATGTCATAGAAGCTAATCTGGCGAATGAGAACTTTAATGTAAAAATGTTGGCGGAGCAATTGAATATGAGTCAGCCTACCCTTTATAGAAAAATAAAGCAACGTAGCGAACTGGCTGCTATTGATATGATTCGGAGTGTACGGATGAGCAAGGCTGCCTCCCTTATTATGGAGAACAGGTATTCCATTCAGGAAATAGCCGAAATGGTAGGATATAGTGATACACGTACGCTCCGAAAGCATTTTACCGAGCAATTCGGAGTGTCTCCATCCAAGTATATGGAAAAGGATTGAATCTGCTTCTTATCCGAAGCAGATTCCCATCCGTTTGCCTTGTACAATCAGGTCATGGTTCTCATTGACAAGTTTTAATTTACCAGCCACTTCATTCAGAGGGATGGAGCCAATTTCCGCACCTTGCAGAGAGACCATTCGTCCGAATTGTCCGGAAGCAATCAGTTCTGTGGCATGTCCACCCATACGAGTGGCCAGATTACGGTCGTAGGGAGTAGGAGAGCCGCCACGCTGGATATATCCCAGTACAGTTTCACGGGTCTCGAATCCGGTTTCATATTCTATTTCTTGGGCTATATATTCGGCGGCTTTTTTGCCGTCCATGGTTTTGATGCCTTCTGCGACAACAACAATGGAATAGGGCTTCCCTTTTTTCAAGCGTTCAATGATGGTATTGCCTATATTATGAATATCATAAGACAGTTCCGGAATAAGAATCACGTCACCGCCTCCCGCCATTCCGGAATAAAGTGCAATCCAGCCAGCTTTATGTCCCATCACTTCAATAACCATGACACGTTGGTGTGAACTGGCTGTAGAATGCAGCCGGTCAATGGCATCGGTAGCAATGGTTACGGCAGAATCGAATCCGAATGAAACGTCTGTTCCCCAAACATCGTTATCTATTGTTTTAGGTACGGAAACAACGTTCACACCTGCTTGGGCCAGTTTGGCTGCGGTCTTTTGGGTTCCGTTTCCGCCGATACATACGATACAGTCCAGACCTAGATCATGGATATTCTTTAACATCAAAGCCGGTTTGTCCTCCGAGGCTGCCGACAGGCGTTTCTTGAATGGCTTTTCTCTGGAAGTGCCTAGTATTGTCCCTCCCAGATTTAACAAGCCCGATAATGATTTTTCTGTCAATGGTTCTACGTCATTGTCCAGCAATCCCCGGAATCCGCTATGAATTCCATAAACTTCCATACCGTAATGATTTATCGCTGTTTTGCAAACTCCTCTAATTGTGGCGTTTATTCCTGGACAGTCTCCTCCTGATGTCAATATTCCTATCTTCATAGCCTTTGATGTTAAGTTGTAAGCGACCGTAAAGATAACAAAAAATAAAAGTAATGTAGAAAACTATAAAAAAAATAATGTTATCAGCCATTATAATATAGAAATAAGCTATTTTTGCAAGATATAACGAATCGTATACTAAGACAAATGAATTCTACCAGATTAATTAGTACGCTATTCAAGCCCAGACAAAAAGCGACAGCCTTGTATGCAACTCAGGCTGAGGCGCTCCAACATAAAGTGTTTTGCCGGCTGATGAAGGATGCGGCCCATACGGAGTGGGGATTGAAATATGGCTATAAAAACATAAAGAGATATCAAGACTTTCAACGTGTACCTATACAGACTTACGAAGAAATCAAGCCATACGTGGAACGGATGCGTCATGGAGAGAAAGATGTCCTGTGGCGTGGAGAAGTGCAGTGGTTTGCCAAATCTTCAGGAACAACTAATGACAAAAGTAAGTTTATTCCTGTCAGCAGGGAGGGACTTCATGATATTCATTATGCGGGTGGTATGGATGCAGTGGCGCTGTATCTCCAACAAAATCCTGAGAGTCGTTTTTTCTCTGGAAAAGGTCTGATTCTTGGAGGAAGCCATGCACCAAACTATAATGTGAAACGAAGTCTTGTAGGAGACCTTTCTGCCATATTGATTGAAAATGTGAATCCGTTGGTCAATCTGATTCGGGTGCCCGATAAAAAGATTGCGTTGCTGAGTGATTTCGAGGAAAAAGTAAAAAGGATTACTCGTGCCACAATGAATCAGAATGTGACCAATCTTTCAGGAGTGCCGTCATGGATGATGGCTGTACTGAAACATATTCTGGAAGTGAAGGGAACGGATAATTTGGCGGAAGTATGGCCTGATTTGGAAGTTTTTTTTCATGGAGGGGTTGCTTTTACTCCTTATCGCGAACAATATAAACAGCTTATTCGTAGCGACAAGATGCATTATATGGAAACATACAATGCCAGTGAAGGTTTTTTCGGATTACAAAATGATTTCAGTGATCCTTCCATGTTACTGATGATTGACTATGGGGTATTTTATGAATTTATTCCGATGGAAGATGTTGGTACTGAAAATCCTCATATTGTTCCGTTAACAGATGTGGAGTTGAATAAAAATTATGCGATGGTCATCAGTACTTCCTGCGGATTGTGGCGTTATATGATTGGTGATACCGTGAAGTTCACCAACAAACACCCCTATAAATTTGTTATAACAGGGCGTACCAAGCACTTTATTAATGCATTTGGTGAGGAGTTGATGGTGGATAATGCGGAACAAGGGTTGGCAAAAGCCTGCGAGGCGACCGGTGCACAGATTATTGATTATTCTGCTGCTCCTGTTTTCATGGATGCACATGCCAAGTGCCGTCATCAGTGGCTGATAGAATTTGCCGTTATGCCGGATTCTTTAGAGAATTTTAGTCGGGTTCTTGACACTTCTTTACAACAAATTAACTCCGATTACGAAGCTAAACGCCATAAAAACATTACCTTGCAGCCGTTGGAAATAATCGTGGCGAGACCTAATCTGTTCCACGATTGGCTGAAAGAAAAAGGCAAATTAGGCGGACAGCACAAAGTGCCGAGATTGAGCAATACGCGTGATTATATAGAAGAAATGCTAAGCTTGAACCAATAAGAACATGAATTGGAAAAAACATAAATTACCTGCTTTGTTGATGCTGATGATCGTGGTGTATTCCTGCGCAAGCATGGGAACACCGGATGGAGGTCCGTATGATGAGGAGCCGCCCAAGTTTATCAGAAGCTCTCCCAAGCCGTATGCAACAAACAATAAGAATAAGAAGATTGCCATTGAATTTGATGAGTTCATCAAATTAGAGAAAACATCGGAGAAGGTGGTAGTGTCTCCTCCTCAATTGGAACAACCTGATATTAAGGCAAGCGGCAGAAGAGTATTGGTTAACCTCATGGACTCATTGAAACCCAATACCACTTATACCATTGATTTTTCGGATGCCATTGTGGATAACAATGAGGGTAATCCGCTAGGTAATTATGCTTTTTCTTTTTCTACGGGAGAAGCCATTGATACACTGGAAGTTTCCGGAAATGTATTGGCTGCTGCTGATTTGGAACCTGTCAAAGGTATGATGGTGGGATTGCATGCAGATCTGAGCGATAGCGCTTTTGTCAAGAAACCGTTTGACCGTGTATCCCGTACTGATAGCCGAGGGCGTTTTACCATCCGCGGTATCGCACCTGGTAAATATCATATCTTTGGTTTGATGGATGGTAACCAGAATTATTTGTATGACTCCAAGACCGAGATGATTGCTTTTTGTGATTCTATTATTATTCCTTCCATGGAGGCTGCTGTGCGTCAGGATACGTTGTGGAAGGATACAGCGACTATCGATACGATTAAAACAGTGGGGTATACCCGTTTTCTGCCGGATAATATTGTTCTAAGAGCATTTAAGGGAATAAATAACCGCCAGTATCTGTCCAAGAGCGAGCGTGATAAAGAGAATCATTTTATATTATCTTTCAGTGCGCCGGCCGATACGTTGCCTGTTTTGAAAGGATTGAACTTTGATGAGAAGGATGCGTTTATTATAGAAACGACTCCACGAAACGACTCAATTTGTTATTGGATCAAGGATTCGTTGGTTTATCAGATGGATACGCTGGAGGTTCAGTTGGATTATTTATATACGGATACACTAAACCGGTTGGTTCCCAAAACCGATACCATTTATCTGGCTAATAAACTGACAAGAGAGCAACGGGAAAAATTGCAGAAAAAAGCGAATGAGGAAAAGGAGAAGGAACGTAAAAAAAGGGAGAAAAAAGGAGATACCATCAGGGTGGAACCAACTAAATTCCTGACTATGAATGTCGATGCTCCGTCAGCATTCGATATATACAGGAATATCTATCTATCTTTTGAAGAACCTGTGGCAAGCATAGACACGGCGGCCATTCATATGGAAGTAAAGGTGGATAGTGTGTGGCAACCGGCTCCTTTCTTCTTTATGGCTGACTCGTTGATGCCACGTCAATATCAGATATTGGCAGATTGGCAACCGGAGCAGGAATATCAGTTGACTATTGATTCTTTGGCGTTTATTGGTATTTATGGGCTGCATACGGACAAAGTCCAGCAAACGGTGAAAGTGAAGAAAATGGACGAGTACGGAACTATCTTGTTGAATATAAAAGGAGCTGCTCCCCATGCTGTTGCCGAGTTGTTGGATGCGAATGGAAATGTATTGCGCCAACAACCGGTAACGGAGGAAGGAACGGCGGACTTCTATTTCTTGAATCCGAGTACGAAATATTATATACGTTTGTTTAACGACCATAATAATAACGGAGTTTGGGATACGGGAGATTATGATAAGAAGATTCAGCCTGAAGAGGTTTTCTATTTCCCGAAAGTTTGGGAAATGAAAGCTAACTTTGAATTTGAAGAGAATTGGGATGTGAATGCTATTCCTATAGACAAGCAAAAGCTGGATGAAATAAAGAAACAAAAACCGGAAGAGACCAAAAAGGTGCAAGATAGAAATAAAGAAAGAGCTAGAAAACTAGGCCGATGAAAAAAACTATTCTCATATTATTGTGCGGCTGGTTTGCCATTATGGCAACCAGGGCGCAATGTGCGGCACAAAACGAAGCTATCCAGGCAGGTGAAGAATTAGTGTACGATTTAAAGTTTAACTGGAAATTCATTTGGGTTGCTGCCGGACAGGCAAAAATGGACATGCAGGCTATTACTTATCAGGGGAAACCTTGTTTTCGTAGTAACTTGATTTCTGTCAGTAACAGACAAGTTGATTTCTTTTTTAAGATGCGTGATACATTGACTTGTATTACCAGCAGTCGTCTGGAACCTGTTTATTTTCGTAAAGGAGCCGAAGAGGGCGACCGCTATACGGTGGACGAAGTATGGTTCAGTTATAAAAACGGGAAATGTATTGCCGATCAGCGTCGTATGAGGAGGGAACGGGATACGGTGAAATCGAAAGACCAAAGTGATGAGTGTATCTTTGATATGCTGAGCATATTGATGAGGGCACGTTCATTTGATGTAAGTGACTATAAAGTCGGCGATAAAATATTGTTTGATATGGCTACAGGTACTAAAGTAGAGCAGCAAACATTGATTTATCGTGGCCGGAAGAATTTTAAGGCGGAGAATGGTGTGAAATACCGTTGTTTGGTCTTTTCCTTGGTAGAGTATAAAAAAGGAAAAGAAAAAGAGGTAATAACCTTTTATGTAACTGATGATAAAAACCATTTGCCGGTGCGTTTGGATTTATATTTGAATTTTGGTTCGGCAAAAGCATTTCTGAGAGAGATAAAGGGGAACCGTCATCCTCTAACTTCCATTATAGAAAAGTAGCGGTTTGTCTTGATATAGTAATACCGCCGGGCCTTGGCAGATGCCGGGTCGGCGGTTGTGTTGTTGTATATTCATTATGAATGGTATGTTATTCATCGAACAGTTTGGCCTGTCTGGAAATAAGTTTCAAGGTCTTTCCTTCATTTAATGCAGTAAGAATAGTTTCACCCCCTTTGTTCACTTTACATAAAGAGATTTTCGGTCCCATGATTTCGGTAATCCGTATTTCACCGATTTTGGTTTCTATATTATGTCCTTCCAGTATGCCATCTTCCACTACATCAAAGCGTAATCCTTCTTTGATAGGATCATCATATCCCAGGTTGATATAAATGGTTTTTGCCTTGTCTCTTTTGGTAGATACCACTTTCAGTATTGAACCGTATACTTTGAAGTGATTTTCTACAAAAAGTCCCATTTCGTATGGCACATTGATTAATGAATTCTCTAAAGCGCTATATTGGGTGGCATCTTTACCGGATGCTGAGCCTGTCTCTTCATAATTGCGTGTGCTGATAGTTACTCCGTCACTGGTCCGTATTAAATCAAGGCGCAGGGTGAATTTCTCTTTATAACTGTTCTCACGGCTGTGGTAACGTCTGTGAGAGCTTCCGTCATCGGTTGCTTCCCTTTGTATCAGGTTTCCTTTTAACAGGTACTCTGCTCTGAAGCGGCGTGCATCTTCCAGCGGGCTCAGACTGAGATCACTTCCAGCCGAAACGGCGTCCACTACATTGATGCGGTTGGTGTTGCGGATACCATCGATAAATGCGAGACGAATCAGGTTGATCGCCCTGTTGGGTATTTTGATCTCACTATTGAAGTCATCCACATAAATCGTATATTTTTGTCCGGATGCTTCTAAGGATATGACTGTCAAAATTATTAATAATAGGATATTACGTTTCATGGTTATACGAATTTGTAAGGTTTGTAATGTAGTTCTTTTACGAAAATACACAGTTCGCTGTTTATTTGCAAGTGAACTGCGTTAAAATAGATTTCGGGCATTGATTATTTATTGCCGGTGTTTATTTTTTCATGTTTAAGTATTTGGTATTGACAGATAATGATTATCTTGGTGCATAAATTAAAAGGTAGCTTGTATATGGGGAAGATTCAAGAGAATGATGCAAGGTTGCAGCAGCTTGTATCAATGGCACGCATAGGATGGTGGGAGGTGGACTTTGATGAAGGAGTTTACTATTGTTCTGAGTTTGTAGCCGATTTGTTAGGAATAGAAGGGAATAAGATTTCTGCTAAAGATTTCGCGAATCTGATTTGTGAGAATTATCGGGAGCGTATTTTGGAGGAATTTCGCTCTTTCCGGATGATGGAGATTTATGAGCAGGTTTTTCCGATACATTCCAAATATGGGATGATGTGGGTCAGTACCAAGGTCGGTGAGAAGCGTATTACCAAAGAAGGTCATGTCCGCGTCATGGGTATGTTGCAATGTATTTCCCGGCAACGGATGAATATGCAGGAGCAGACGGTAGACCGGTTGAACTCTTTATTATCTCGTTTGAACGGCATTTCCAAGTCATTGCTTGATTTTTTGCATTCTGATGATATTACCTTGGTTATCAATAAGATTTTAAAGGAGGTATTGCGCCAATTTCAAGCAGATCGTACTTATATTTTTGAATTGGACAGGAAATTGCATACGGAAGTCTGTACCTATGAAATAGCAGTGGAGGGTATAAAAGAACGTAAGGTTTTATTGTCGGAATCTTCTATTGATTATGCCTCCTGGTGGACAGGACAGATATTGGCTGGTAATCCTATCATTCTTTTTACATTAAATTTGCTTCCTGATTCAGCCGGGGCGGATAAGCGTAGATTAGAGGAATATGGAGTGAAATCTACTATGGTGGTGCCTTTGAACTCAAAAGACGGAGTGTGGGGGTATATAGGGGTGGATATGGTGCGTGAACACCGGAATTGGTGCAATGAGGATTATCAATGGTTTGTCTCTTTGGGTAATATTATCAGTATTTGTATGGAATTGAGACGCTCTGAATCTGAAGCCCGGCTGGAAAAAGCTTATTTGCAGAATATTTATAAGAATCTTCCTGCTGGTATCGAGTTGTATGATAAGGATGGGTTTATGACAGATTTGAATGACAAGGAGATGGAAATCTTCGGTCTCCGGCATAAGGAGGATGTGATAGGATTGAATTTATTTGATAATCCTTTGCTGCCGCAGGGATTGAAAGATAAGTTGAAAGCAGGAGCACCTATTGATATGTCGTTTAATTATGATTTCGACCGTTTGGACGGCTATTATTCTACTTCTCGTACCGGTACTATCAGTTTGATCTCAAAATTCGCTCCACTTTATGATGCTTTGGGCAATCTGATAAATATATTGTTGATCAATATTGATAATACGGAAACAACAAATGCATATAGCAAAATACAGGACTTTGAGGAGTTTTTCACATTGATTGGTAACTATGCCAAAGTAGGATATGCCCATTTTAATGCCTTGAAATGTGATGGCTATGCTGTGAATAGCTGGTATCGGAATGTAGGTGAGAAAGAAGGAACTCCATTGAATGAGATTATCAAAGTGCATTCTCATTTTCATCCGGATGATCGCAGGATGATGCTTCGCTTCTTTGATCAGGTATTGATACGGGAAGCCAGCCATCTGAGGCGTGATGTGCGTATATTACGTGAAGATGGCACGTATACATGGACAAGAGTCAATGTAATGGTACGCGATTTTCGTCCGGAAGACGGGATTATTGATATGGTTTGTGTCAATTATGACATAACTGAACTGAAAGAAACGGAGCGGAAGTTGATAGCGGCAAGAGATAAAGCGGAAGAGCTGGATCGTTTGAAATCCGCTTTTCTGGCTAATATGAGTCATGAGATCCGCACTCCGCTGAATGCTATAGTGGGGTTTTCCAGCCTTTTAACGGAAACGGAAGATATGAAGGACCGCAAGCAGTACATGGCTATTGTACAGGAGAATACGGAGTTGCTTCTTCAGCTTATTTCAGATATTCTTGATTTATCGAAGATGGAGTCGGGAGCTTTTGAATTTGTCAAGAGTGATACGGATGTCAATCTGCTTTGCAGTGAGATTATCCGTTCTTTACGCATGAAAGTGCCGGCCGGTGTGGAGCTGGTGTTTGAAGAATGCTTGCCCGGATGTCATGTATGGGCAGACAAGAATCGTTTGAATCAAGTCATTTCCAATTTCATTAATAACGCTTTGAAGTTCACTTTTTCGGGCAGCATAACGTTAGGATATTATAGGCAGACAGATGGGTATCTGCGGTTTTATGTTCGTGATACAGGAATGGGAATCCCGAAGAATAAGATAAAAACAGTATTTGACCGTTTTGTGAAACTGAACAGTTTTGTTCATGGTACGGGACTTGGCTTGTCTATTTGTAAGAGTCTGGTGGAACAGATGGGTGGAACTATCGGTGTGGAGTCAGAAGAAGGAGAAGGCTCTTGCTTTTGGTTTACTTATCCTTATCAGGAAATGGCTGGTAGTATTCTGGTACCGTAGAGGGGTTTGATTAATAAAGGTTTATAGCTGTAGGGGTGAATTGAGTTCATCCGGATACATTGATTTTGTGGTATCGGGTGGGAGCATTTTACCCCTACAGTGAACCGGGATTATATGTTAGTCTAGTTTCTTCATGGCGCTGTGTACGGAACCTGCCCAATAATTGCGTAGTCCGAAACCGCGTGCTTTGCCGTTAGTCGGTGCGCTATACAGTATCTCACGGGTTTTCGTGTTGAAGAATACAATTTGATAGGTTGCTCTTGCATCTGCCTTGTTTAAAAGCATGGCAACCATAATCAATCCTGTTTTTTCTTCTTGAGAGAGGATAGGAAGTGTCTTGATGACTTCTTCTATCTGTTTTTCATCCAGGGTGTATCCGCTGTTGGTCGTCATGATCTCATCGGGATTGATGGTCTTGTTGGCATCGTTTACTGCCTCCAATGAGGTTACTTCTACATTGACACCCAGTCTTTTGCCAATATCATACTTCTTCGGCTCAGTGATGAAAAGCTTGTTGATGTCATCAAAAGTATATTTGAACTGCATGGGGCCTTCTTTTGCTCCGTACACTTTGGCACGGGTAAAGTCTATGCCATAAAATGTCACGGAAGAGATGTCTTTCAATGCGTCTTTGTTTTGCCCGAAGCAAGCCATGCTGCTTACAAGGAACAATAAAACGAGTAACTGTTTCATATTAGTTCTTTTTTAAGTGTTGTTTTGTTGCTGCCAAAGGTAGAAAAATATTATCTCAAATCAATAAATTTAACTATTTTTCGACTCATGGGCGGCATTTGTATTTTCGCGATATACTCTGCCGACTCAAAATTGATACTCGGAGCCACCCGTACTTTGGAACGGAACAGGTCTTTGATTTCTTTAGCGAAGGCTTCGCTGCGGTTTTCACTTCCGATGCGGATCAGTATTTCATCCGTTCCCAGTTCATTGGTATAAACCTCTACAATGTAATTCTTGATATGGGGGATGTTATCCAGAATATCGAATAAAGCGGGTGGGTAAAGGGTCGTACCTTTATATTTTATCATTTGTCCTTTACGGCCCAGTATGGAGCTGAGACGGATGGTGTTACGTCCGCAGGCACAAGGTTCGGTATAATGGTAACAGATATCTCCGGTCTTGAAGCGGAGCAGCGGCATTCCTCTTACTCCCAAAGTCGTAATGGTCACTTCGCCTGCTTCCCCTTCTTTTACAGGTTGGTTGTTATCATCCAGAAACTCTACGATAATCAGTTCCGGCTGGAGGTGGCCACCGTGAAATTCATTACATTCGGTAAACGAGGATTGCATTTCGGTAGATGCGTAGGTGGAGTAAAGTTGCAGGGAATCCCATTTCTCGTGTATCCGTTTACCCAGTGTGTTCAGGGTGAAATCGGGATTGCGGAGTGCTTCGCCTATGCATACACATTTCTGCATGGAGCAGTGATGGTAATCAATATGGTTCTTTTCGGCAAATTCAATCAGTTTGATCAGAAAGGAAGGGACTACCATGCCGCAAGTGGGATGGATGCGCCGGATAGTGTCCCATTGCAGTTCGGGAATGCCGTTTCCCACACGGGCTACCCCCATGCCCAGCTCACGGGCTCCCATATAGTAGGCGAGGCCCGCCATGAAACGTCTGTCTATGGTGGTCATCAGTTGTAGTATATCCTGTCTGCTGCATCCGGTGGTGGTGAATGACAGATATTCGTTGTAGGCCAGCCGGTCAAGGTCCTCGGAAGTCAATACGAAAGTGACGGGGTCGCCCAAGGTTCCCGAAGTGGTGACATAGTCAATAATCTCATCGCGGCTCACGCAAATAAAATCTTCATTATGAAGTTGCAGGTCTGTCTTGGTCGTGACAGGTATTTGTTGCAAGTCTTCTATGGTTTTTATCTGTTGTATATCGATGTGATATGCTTGGAACAGATGTTGGTAGAATCGTGAATGATTCTGCAAATAAAGCAGTTCCTCAGCCAGCCTGCTTTCCTGATAGGCTTTGATTTCTTCAGGGGAGCGGAATTGTATTTCCGGATTCTTATTCATTTTAGTTGTTTATTTTATGTTCTATACGTTCTGATTCACTTCGCTTGGGGATAGGAAGCAAGAGGGCTTTCTTCCAATTGCGCAGGGCTTTGTCCTGCTGTCCTGTGGCATGATAGTAATCTCCCAGCAACTCGTACACATAAAAGAAATGAGGGTTGGCATGTTGGAAGGCATGCAGGGTCTGTTCGTCCAGCCGTTCTTTCTTTTTAATCTGCTTCCGTAGTACAGGAGCCAGTCTTTTATAAGTCATCAGCTGTTGGTATTCCTGTTGTTGCAGGAAGGAGTCCGCAGGCACTGTCAGGTTTTCGGTATAGATTTCATGGTTGAAATCGATGGAGTCGCTGAAAATCCTGTTCAGGTCGTATGCCACGTACTTGCCGCATTGCCAGGGAGCGGTGGATACCCACATCCGTTTTTTCTCGGGTTGGAAAATGACGGAGTGATGGGCGATGAACTGGTTGATGGCCATTTCATTGGCAAGGCCCAGTTCCGCTTCTCCCACTCCTTTCCGGTTGCGCAGGATAGAGGCGGCTTTGGGGGCATCTATCGGTGCGTTTTCTTTCAGCAGTTCCTGCAAGCGGGCAAAGCGGTAGGGGCTGTCCGAAGTTTCTATGTTTTCCAGGTTCCGTTTGTCATGGCCGAAGGTTTCCGACTGGTAGTGGTTGGTACAGATGATCTGCTGCCCGTTTCCTGTGAATAAGGCTATTTTCTCCGGCGATTTCTCGATAATTGCGGCTCTGCCGTCCTTGGCCGAACCCACCAGTATGGACTCCGAGACAAATGTTTTCCGTTTCCGGGCGATAGCGTATGCTTCCTCAATGGTAGAAGCATATTGCAATATTTCCCTGGTCAGAATGGAAATAGGGGTGGCGGATGCGGCAGGCAGATCCGATTTGGCGGCATTGATGGTGACAGTCAGCCCCGTTTCATTCATGCCGGAAAGGACACCGGTCATTCCGGCCCATCCCACGGATGCGAAGCGATATCCGTTTTCGGGTTGGTAAAACGAAACGAGCTTGTTGCGTGCAAAGGCGTCACCCATGTAGAAATCGAAATTACGGCCGATGATAAGGGAAGAATCGGCACTGTTCTCACCCCAGCAGGCAAATGAACTGCATCCTACCAGCATATAGTCCTGCATGGCATGTCCCAAGTCATGGGCGGAGTGGTAATTCAACTGACGCTCGTAGGGGGTGCCGATGAAATCATACTCATGGGTGCAGGAGAGGGAGATGCCATAAATCTCGTCCCGGTACTCTTCCGGCACATTTTTCCCCAGATTCCGGTTGAAAAGGACAATGAAGAAACGGAGGAATTTAAGATAACTTTCAGAGGGGACTATCTCTTTTATCTGATCCACAAATACTTTTTCCTGAAAATAAAGCAAGTCGGAAGTCAGTTGCCCGATGGCTTTGCCTCTTTCGTAGGCAGGTCCGCTGACTTTCAGTTCCCAAAGTCCGCTCTCACTGTGTCGCAGGTAGTTTCCGCCATACTGCCGGAGACTGTCTTTCCGTATCACACGATCCGTTTCAGGGGTAGACGCGAATTGCGGAGTCATCATATCGGCAGATAAATAGAGATAGCCGATTCCTGTCAGGATCATCGCTATCAGCGTCAACAGGACAGCTGCCCCGTACTTTATGGTTTTCTTCAGAATCTTATGCATTGCCTACTTTCTTTGCTAAATATTCCTGACCTACAAATTCCGAACAAGTGAGCATGGCTGTCAGCGTCACGCCCAAGGCGCCGTGTACATTCAGATTCTGCCCCGTGAGGAACAGATTCTTCAGTTTGGTGCGTGTGGAAACAAAACTGATTTGCGGATACTGGTAGTTTTTGACAATGCCGTATGCCGAACCGTCTATGGTTCCGGTATAGTCCCGATAGCTCAGCGGAGTCGTGGTATGGATCTTTTCAATGCAATGATTCCAGTGAAATCCGAACCGGCTCAGGAACTGCAAGATCTGTTCCGTCTTTTTTTCTTTAAACTGGCGGTATGCCTCTCCACGGTGCTCGGGAGTCGTATCCGTCCATTTGCTGACCTCATCCATATACATGGGGGTCAGTATGGAAACCACCTCTGTGAATTTGCTGTTGCCGCGGGGTACTTGCATGGAGATCATGCAACTGGGGGTATTCCCTTTGTGCATCTCTTTTTCATACCATACATCCTCATTGCCGTGCAGGTATATATTATGGTTCTGATAGGGGCAACAGTCTTTTTTCATCATCAGATTGAGCGTGAATATCCCGTAACTGTTTTCCAGTGACTTGATGCGAGACACAAAAGCCGGTTTGATGGAATGGTTCTTATCCAGCAGGGATAAGGTGAGTTGCGGATGCAGGTTGGATATGACGTAGGTACTTTCCAGTATCTCTTCATGGTTCACTTCCACTCCTTGTATGGCTTCATCCTTGACAAGGATACGGGTCACTTCTTTCCGGTTCAGCACCGTACCGCCGTTGGCACGTATGATATGGATTAATTCCAGACTGACTTGCATACTTCCTTCCGTGAAACGATAGGCGCTCTCCAGATAAGAGTTGTTAATCATGGCGTGTTCATAGAAGGTAGATTTATTTTTGATCCCGCCATAGAGCAGGGAGGTTGCGGCAAGTACATTCTGTAAATCCCTGTTCGTGGTAACGGATGCTATCATCCCGGCTGCTGAGGTGGCAAAGAAATTCATGCCTTCTTGGGACAGGCGGCCTTTTTTCAGGTGGTCTGTGCTGATCAGGTTTCCCACCGATCGGATAGCTGCCACATACCGTTTTAAGTTCTCCCGTTCATGGGGGAATGAGTGGCACAGGGTTTCCATGAACCGTTCATGCCCCATGGCGTAATCATAGATAGCGTCTTTATAATAAATCCGGTCGAACACTTCTTCATCCATCCGTTTGATGGATAACTTGTCCATGATACCGAAATAACGGAAATACTGATTCATGATTTGTCCTTCATCCAGACTGCCGATATAGTGAATGCCGGTATCCATCCGGTGCCCGCCGCGTTGGTAAGTCTGGAAGCAGCCGCCAAACAGTTCATTCTTCTCCAGCACACAGACGTGGTAGCCCTCTTTGCTCAAGATGGCTCCGCATTCCAGACCGCCCAGTCCGCTGCCTATGATGATGATATCGTACTTACTCATGCTCCGGTTTGTTTTTTTGGAAGATATAAATCGTATTCGAGGTATATCTGTCATTAGGTAAAATCTCCAGCTGCATCCCACCTTCTTGCGCGATGCTCCTTATTTGCGCTTCGGATGTGAAACAAAGTTGTTCTGTCGTCTTGTTGAAACTGAAAATGCCGGTAGACAGCAGTTCCGTGAAACGGGTGAGGCGGTGTTTCCGGGTGTTGGCGGCATTGCCGTCCCGCACAATCAGCTTTCCTTCCGGGCGCAACCGCTTCATGCATCTGAGCAATAAGGTCCGCTGGTGCTCATAGCTCATATAATGCAGGATATCATTCAGTATGAATGCGTCACTTTCCGGCAAAGGGTATTCCAATGCATTGGCGCATACAAATTGTAGGCGGGGAGTGCGGAGCCAGCCATACTGCGCCACGGCTATTTTGTCCTCATCATAATCTATCCCCGTTATTTCCCGTTCCTCGGAAAGTTGGGAAAGCATATAGCAAAGCGGTCCGAATCCGCAGCCGATATCAGTAATCTGTCCTTTGACGGGAATCAGCCGGTTGAATAACCGGTAGTTATCCTCCATTTTCACCTTGATGCGTATGTACCATTCTTCTACCGGTCCTTTATAGATATAGTTCTGTATCAGGTTCTCGTAAAAGACGGGATTATCCGTTGTGCTTTGCTCCCGGCAGATACGGGCATATTCTTTTTTCATCCGTGCGGAGATGCTTTTGGTACGTTCCTGATAAGTGGTTCCGTACGTAGCATCGTTGGCCGGGATACGCGGCAGAATCTCTGTCAGCATGATGCCTTTCCGTACATTGAACGGCTGTGCCTTGGCTATGATCTTGCAGTTGCCGTAAAGGATGACCGGAATGATATCCAGTTGCAGTTTTTCCGACAGATAGAAAGCTCCTTTATGGAAACGCTTCATCCGTCCGTCGTAGGTACGTGTTCCTTCGGGGAAAATGGCGATGGAATATCCTTCTTTCACCTTTTGGCGCATCCGTTCCACGTAAAGCTTGTAACCGTCTCCTACGTAATAGAAATCGGCATAGCGGATAATGGCTCCGAAGAAAGGAGAGTGCCATACCCAGTGATTGGTAACCATGACCAGTTTGGGAGTCAGTGCCAATAATACCAGTATATCGATGAAAGACTGATGATTGGCTATCAGGATGGCAGGCTTTTTAAACGTTTCTCCTGTCCGGTTTATCTTTTCTTTATGTACAAATGTGGCTATATGGATCATCCCTTTGCAGGTGACATGTATCAGTTGGCAAAGTACTTGTTTCTTATAGGCTTTGCGGATAGGAAGCAAGGTCATGACAGCTATCAGCAAGCGCAGGAACAGGCATCCGATAAAGAACAGCAGGAACAGGCCGCCGGTTCTTGCCAGTCCTGTCAATGTATAAGGAGGCAACCCTTTGGAAGCGGGTGCTGTGATGAAGAACCGGAAAAGGATGGGTTGCAGCGTGTAGGCTACCAGTACGACGGCAATCATTCCCAAAATGGAGATGAGGGAAATGGACTGCAATGCCGGATGGCGTGCGAAGACCAACGTACCCATACCTATCACGGTGGTGAAAGCGGAGAAGAAGATGGCTGTTTTGTGCGAGTTCAGCAACTGCCGTCCTGTGCGGTACTTATTCTGCAATCCGTCCATAATGAAGATGCTGAAATCATCCCCGATTCCAAAAATAAAGGTGGACAGAATGATGTTGATGATATTGAATTCAATACCCAGCATACCCATTAACCCCACAATGATAATCCAGCTGACCAGCATCGGCAGGAAACTCATCAGAGTCAGTTCTATGCGTCCGTAGGAGATCCATAAGGCAAAGAAAATCAGAAAAGAGGAGATATAAAGAATCAGATAGAAATCCTGATTGACGGCTGATACCCATTGGTTGGCGAAATAGCCGCGGTCGAAGATAACCACCTTCTCTTTTGGTTGGAAAAGGGGGTACACCGCTTCCTTGTCGGTTTCGTTCATCCGTACCTGAGTAATCAGCATGGTCAGGGAATCGGCGGAAGTCTGCCATTCGTTCAGAAGCCGGGTAGTGATTTCATTCTGGTAGTCCAAAGGCTGGAACGGACGGTCGAGCCATTGGAAAAACGGCTCGAATGCATGTTCACGGAAATGATAACGGGCAGCCTCTGTCCGGATGGTTTCGCGTAACCGGGCTTTCTTTTCCGGAGTCCAGTAGTTGTACCATTGTTTCAACCGTGCTTCCTGCACCTCTTCCGGTATCAGAAACTGTCCGGCAGAGGCGTAATCTTTTATTTTTCCTTCTTCTTTCAGTTGGGCGAGCAGCCGGTTCGTTTCGGCGTATTGTCCGGTAGCGTCTCCCATATCTTTGCCTGTACTGACAAAGAGAACAGTCTTTTCTTTCTTGTCAAAGAGTTCGATCAGCTTGTTTTCCGATTGTTTCAAGTGGGCAGGCTCATAGTTCAGACTCATCATATCCTCGTTGAAACGCACGTTCTGCGAGGTGAATAAACATATTATGGTCAGCACGAGAATACCCCCTACCAAGCCTTTGTTCTTTTCGTATGGATAAGCGTTCAGTTTCTCGATAAAGCGTAGCACCGCCCCTTGTTTTACATGCGCCTGCCCTTTCAGGAAATGCGGCAGATAGACCAGGCAAAACAGCGTGGTTCCTATCAAGGCAAGCGAGGCGAACAGACCGAAATCCTGTAATAGGTTGGAACTGGTAAAGAGGAGGCCGAAAAAGGCGCCGATGGTAGTAAAACTGCCTACGGTAAGCGGATAGGCGATTTCTCTGATTAATTGTTGTACCGATGATACATGATTCTGATGCGCCAGCATGTGTATGGAGTAGCTCAAGGCAATGCCCATTACGGCGGAGCCTGCACCTACGGCAATGGCTGAAATGCCGCCTTTGATAAAGTAGATGAGGCATAAGGCGAATAAAGCTCCGAACAGCACCGGGGTGATGATAAGCGGAATGGATTTCTTATGCTTGAATACCAGAGATATGAAGACAATGATGATAATCAGCGCGATGGAAGAAGTGACCAGCGTATCTTTCTTTATCTGTCGTGCATTGTACACTCCTACGGAAGGACCTCCGAAATATTCGGCAACCAATTGGGGATGTTCCTTTTCCGCTTTTTGCAGCTCATTTTCAATCAGCCGGATGAGTTTGTCATTTTTGCCCGTGCTTCCGGTGTTGAATACCGGGGTGATGAACATCAGCAGGGTGGAACCGTCCCGTGAGAAGATATGTTCATTAATCAGTTCGTAATTAGCTTCCAACTGGAAGTCTTGCAGGTGTTTCAGCGTCTGGCTGCCCAGTCCCAACGGGTCCCGCATAAGGTAGTTCTTCAAGGCGAATCCTGCCGGAGATATCAGGTTGGAATAGTTCTTCTGCATCAGGGCGGCAATGTTTCCGGCGGTAAGCAAGGTGTCCAGCCGTTGGTAGTCCTCGTCGGAAAGGAACAGGGGCAGGTTGTCGTAAACAAAATCTCCGGCACTGTTGATCAGGTTTTCGTCGGCTTTTGAGAAGATCTCTTTAATCAGGGTTCCTTCCGCTTGTTGCTGTAAATCCTGTTTAATGGTTTCGGCAGTTTCAATCAGGGAATCCGCATCCGCCACACCGTCCTTGCCGGACAGCATGATTATAATTTTATCCTTTATCTTCAGATTTTCAAATACGTTGATGGCATTTTGGGAGTCCTTGGTATCCGGAAAGAAACTGGTTACGTTTTCCTCGAATCTGACTTGGGCGGCAAAAAGGGTCATAAAGAGAATGCATACGCTGAGGGACAGGTAAAACAAGACTTTATGCCTTTCAAAATAGTTATATAATCCAACAAAGAATTTAGTCATATCCGTTTTTTCTCCTACATATAGCCAGCAACGCGGTGGAGATTACTCCAGACAGCAGACTGCAAGCCATTGCAAAGATAATGCTTCCTATTAAATATTGCTCTAAAACTGATTTGACATTTTCAAGAGAAAGGTCTCCGAGATGCAAATCGGGAGGATTACCCAGTACCATGCAGCCTGTCCGGTAACTGCCGTACAGCAATAGGGGAATCATGGGTGGAATACTGATATTGGCGGCGACAAGGGCAATCACTTTATTCAGTCTGAACAGATGCGCAAGAAAGAGGGTGATCAGCATCTGATAACCCCATAACGGAACGATACCCATAAAAATCCCCAGCATGATGGCGAGTACAATCTTCAGGTTGGATTCCCGTGTATTCAGCACATGGTCGGTGAAGAATCGCTTGCAGTTGCTCCATGACAGTTTGCGGAGCAGGTTACGGGGAACAATCCAAAGGCAGGTAATCAGCACCAGCACCGTGTTCAGCACACTGATACGGGTAAAATCCCGGAACGGCCGGAAATGGGATACCCGTTCTGCTTGCGGGGGATAATACACGTGGATGGGAATGTTCTTCACCGCTACATCTCCCCATGCGGCAAAGACGATGGCTTCCAACTCAAATTCGTATTTGGCGGTGTACCAGCAGCTTTGCACATTCATTTTGCGCAGAGGGTAAAGGCGGTATCCCGATTGTGTATCTTCCAGTTTCAGCCCGGTTTCCAGTCTGAACCAGAAATTAGAGAATTTATTGGCAAAGGTATTCTTGCCCGGCATATTGTCGGAGGCTAAGTTTCGGGCGCCTACCAGCAGCGTGTCGGGCTCTTTTTCAATGGCTTCGATAAAACAGGGAATATCGGAAGCGAAATGCTGTCCGTCCGAATCGATGGTGATGGCATAGCGGAAACCTTCTTTTTTTGCTTGGGAAAGACCGTGCTTCAAAGCGGTTCCTTTTCCTTTATTGACAGGATGGGTAATGGTGCGGATAGCCGGATATTGTTCCAGAATGTTGGCCGTATCATCCGTAGAGCCGTCATTGACGACAATGATATCGTCTGCATACCTGCATACCTCCTCAATGACTGCCGCCAGTGTCTTCCCGTTGTTGTAGGTGGGAATAACGACGACAATCTCCAGTTCCTTTAGTTTCTTCCGCCAAACCGATGTTGTGTTTGTACTCATCTTGTTTTTCAGTCAAACTATTCAGATACGTTTGGGATGAATGTTTTCGTACCTGAACTTATGTGGTTTCTAATGGGTGACAAAGATAGTATATTTTCGGATGCGGGCATTCTGGCGTTAATTATTTATTTGGAGATGCATTTTTAATTTTAAAGCAGGTAAACACCAACTTGTTCTCGTCGAATTGCTGATTTTCCAGATTGTTCTCGGATATATACAGTCCTTCCCTTCCCACAAAACTCATTTTATAGAAATATTTCTTTCCGGGGAATTTTGTTTCTCCGATGATTTCAAAATCCGCGTTCAGTACAATGACGGAGAACTCCTTTCCTTTGGGTTCGTCATAGGGGCTTTCGTTGGAAGCCAGTTTGTAAGGCATTTCAGCAAAACGGTAGTACACATTGCGGTATTTGTCATACATGATATGCCAATATTTCGGTGTTTCTCTGAGTTTTATAATGGCATTGATGCCTTCCATAGAATTTCCCAGTTTGGGTTTCATGCTTTTCAGATATCTGCTCTTGGCGTTATACCATCGGATATGTTTCAAGTCATCTGTAACCATCAGGCTGTCATATCCGAAAAATCCGCAGACTAAACGGTTTTCTTTGTAGTTGTAATCATAACTAAAACCGTATCCTCCTGCGATATTGTCATATTCCTCTTTAAAGATGGGTGGATAGAAAATAGGAATCCATTTAATTTCTCCTGTTCTCAAATCCAGTGAGGCGAACATATGTGTCTCGGACCAGTCTTTTTTCTTCATGTTGGGCTTGTGGGCACTCATTTCCATGAACAGGCATGAGTCTTTGACAAAAGCAGGCGTGTTGTAATAGCTGCCAAAATGTAACGGAGCGAATTTGCCTTCAGGAGTTTGGAAATCATAGTTTCGTATCACTTCTCCCTTGTCGTTTATGGAGCTGAGCCGACTGATATCATTTTGTGCGATCAATATGTATTTAGAGTCGGGGGAAGGCCTGCTTCCATATACTGCCGGCAATCCGTTGGGACCTGTCTTGTGAAGAGGTATCCGTTTGGCTATCTGTTTGTTTTCGATATCAAGAATGACGATGTCATATAATGATTTTCGTGTATTTTCAAAGTGAAGGTATTCCTTCCCGTTTTCTTCAAATTGATATATGGATATGCTTAAGTAATAGGTCTGTTCGTCTAAAGGGAAGGCCAGCTGTTTTTCTGCTACCAGTTCTACTTCGTTCTGTCTTTCTGTGTTGTTTTTCTTTGCGGACTGGCAAGACATGAAAATCAGAACAAAAAGTGCTGTTATAAAAAGATATGTTTTGTTCATAGTATTTCCGGTTTTTATCATGGTTGCAAACTGTTTTCTTTTGGCATTGCTTGTTAAGGTGCTTTTTTAATTTTAAAGCAGGTAAACACCAACTTGTTCTCGTCGAATTGCGGATTTTCCAGATTGTTCTCGGATATATACAGTCCTTCCCTTCCCACAAAACTCATTTTATAGAAATATTTCTTTCCGGGGAATTTTGTTTCTCCGATGATTTCAAAATCCGCGTTCAGTACAATGACGGAGAACTCCTTTCCTTTGGGTTCGTCATAGGGGCTTTCGTTGG
>ENA-OQIH01000447-OQIH01000447.1-human-gut-metagenome-genome-assembly--contig:-NODE-447-length-30662-cov-17.672225_pt1 | contig 30662 bp, 28 predicted proteins | sample MGYA00242575_ERZ504740 | MGnify/ENA primary metagenome ERZ504740 (study PRJEB26092, sample SAMD00036192) | human gut metagenome | host: Homo sapiens | study: EMG produced TPA metagenomics assembly of...
CGGGACAGCATTGAGAACCGTGCCGACGATGTGTGCAGAGCTAAAGAGGAACTGCGAACAACACCGGTCTATCCCCATTCTGCTGCCTATGCATCCGAGCATGGGGAAATGGCACAGTACAACCTCTCATATCAGGCGAACAGCGCCTGCAAAGAAGCTATTGAGCAGACCATCAGCGCCCACTATGCAGAGAATCGGCTGGATACGGAGGCGGCGGTCAAAGATGTGCTGGAAAAGTTCGGGACGGAACGGGTACAGTTTATTCTTGCCAACACCATCCAGCGCAAGAACTATGACGGGCGTATCTCTCAGGACAATAAAGCATGGGCAAAAACCATTCCTATGCTGGAGGACAGCGGCGCTTCCCACCACTGTGCCTATCTGGTGGTAGATCAGGTCAATCCCGGTTTGACCGACCTGTTCACCAGACAGTTCCGAAAAGTCGCTCAAGAACAGCAGAAAAGTTCTGTCCTGCAAAAGCTCAAACAGGAGCTGCCCGCCCATAAGTCTGCCGCCCCGAAAAAACGGGAGCCGGAGCGATAACCATGGCAAAGCGCAAGCGGGATGTGCCGGTTTTGTTTTGGGTGTCCGCAGAAGAACTGGAACTGATCCATCAAAAGATGCAGCAATACGGGACAGAGAATTTGAGCGCTTATCTGCGGAAAATGGCGCTGGATGGTTATGTGGTCAAGCTGGAACTGCCGGAGCTGAAGGAGTTGGTCTCCCTGATGCGCCGAAGCAGCAACAACTTGAATCAGCTGACCCGTAAAGTGCATGAGACCGGACGGGTTTATAATGCTGACTTGGAGGATATATCCCAGCGGCAGGAACAACTGTGGGAGGGTGTGAAGGAAATCCTTACCCAACTCTCCAAACTTTCATAACAGGGATAGATACTCCATTTGCGGAGGGAGGAACGGCGTTTCTTCGCCGCACCTTCCTCCGCTTTTTCTTTTTGTCTGTATCCTTGTCTTTTGCCTGTCCGTACCGGATAATATGAGTAGAATAAGAAGCGTAGCAAAGGAGTGAAAACAGATGCTGACCTTTGAAAAGGTGCTGGAGATTTTTGCGGATTACCTAACCGCAGACGAGACCATAGAAGTTTATATCAGCCGCCATGGATGTGTAAGAGTTGAATTTGACCAAGATTTTCACTATTGCTCTGGCGAGGTGTGCCATACTCCCAAGGAACTGTTCGACCTCTTAGCCGATGATTACCGGACTTATCTGGAGATTGAACTGACCAAAGGAAAACGGGAAGTGACGGAAGATGATGAGAGAGAAGCGGATGCCCTGTGCAAACGGCATCTGGAGCGTTGGAAGGAGGAACAGGAATGAAGATTTTGAAATGTCTGCTGATGATCGTAACTGCACCGGTCGTTTTGGTGTTGACGCTTTTTGTCTGGCTCTGCACGGGGCTGATCTACATATCCGGTCTGGTGCTTGGTCTACTAAGCACGGTAATTGCTCTGCTTGGCGTGGCTGTGCTGATTACCTATTCCCCGCAGAATGGTGTGATTTTGCTGGTTATGGCATTTTTGATTAGCCCGATGGGGCTGCCGCTGGCTGCGATCTGGCTGCTGGGAAAGGTGCAGAGTTTGAAATTTGCGATACAGGATTGGGTGTATGGGTAAATGATGTGAATATAATTTGGAATGAAAAAGAAGCAGGACAATGGGAGATGAGACCCAATGCCCTGCTTCTCTGTTTATTCGGAACGAACTGTAATATATTTTTGATTGCGACTTTTAGGTTTATCGGGAATAGTCATTTCTAATTGCCCGGATTCTAAAAGCGGATTGATATGCTTCAAAGTGAAGTTTCTTAAATCTTTGAAGCCGCAAAATACTGCAAGCTCTTTCTTGGATTTTGGTGTTGTGCAAAAAGCCAAAATCTGTTTGGATACCGTTGATAGTTCAATAACTTGGTGGGTAACTTGGTGGATAACTTGGTGGGCGTCACCCTCTAAGTTGTAGTTTACATTTTTCAAGATGACTCTGAAATCTGTTGCTGTTGAGGTAAATTCAGGCTTATATGCCTCTGTGTATCCAGGCAGCTTTTCGGTTTCACTGACGATTTTGCGTAGGCCACTTCCACGGCGTTCCATGTACTTCATGCAGTGGAACAGGTCAGCAATCACAGGGTTTCGTCGCATGGAACGGATACTGTAAATATCGTATTCCTGAATTGAGCCGCCGCCAAACATACCGCCCGGAGATGTGATTTCCACCCGATCATCAAACATATCAATGTGGACTTCACTGCCAAGCACAATGTAATCACGATGGATGAGCGCATTGACAAGAGCCTCTGTCACAGCTCGTTCAGCATAATCCGGTTTGTCTACCCGATACTGAGCTTCTTTAACAAATCGCACTTTAGAATTATTGCGAATAAATTCACTGCCGCTTTTCAGCAGATAAATCAGATTCCCCTCGTATTCCTTATCATCCAAAGCATCATCAAAGATAGAACCTTTTTCTAAGCCGTTCCACCTGGTACAAAACATACGGGAGTTATAAACCGTGTGCTGATCGGTCATGAGCTTCCCGGCATTGGTCAAGAATCCATTTTTGTCAGCCAAACCAAAGGAAACATAATCGGATGGCTCAAAGCGGAGACCGGTTCGTTCCAGATAGGTTGCCTCCAGAAGTGTAAAGCTGGCTTCCTGATGTTCCGTTTGACGCACCAGATATTTCCCCGATAAAATATGATCCGATGAATCCTTTATTTCTGATAGCAAAGTTGCTATTTATGCCTGCTGGAAAAAATGTTAGACTAAGAAAACGAATTGCAACTGAATTTATCTAATTATTAGAGATGATTTTAGAATTATGGTGTCAGATAATATTCAAAGTTATGATGTTCTTTCTGCGGTTAATTGTTGTCGTCAGATAGATGCGGATGGAATAATCTGTTTAAGGGTTGCAATACAAAAAGTTTTTGCGTTATTAAACATATGCGTAAGTAAAGAATCATCATTGTCAGAGTTAAAAGCTTCTTTTTTGATGAAATCTGCTCAAGAGTGAAGAGATATTCGCTTGCCACAGATTTTGAATCAATCAGTAAGTACTTTGGAGATAAAAATGCTGTGGTAATCTCGACTCTTCATGGAGTTAAGAGTGAAGAATATACCACAGTTATTGCTGCTGGGTTGTTTATTGTGACGGGCCAAAGTCCGAGTTTGCTCGGGATGGATGAAATGCTGCAAGAATGGAAAGGCGCAGACCAGTTTATTATTGTCAAGGGTACCTGGTTTGAAAAATTGATGGCGGAATAATAAGATGCTGTGATAGAATGAAGAAAATGATTGGATGTGCAAACTGGAAGTGTTGTTTGATGTTAAGCACGCTACAGTAAGCGAACATATTTCAAATATTCTTGCTTCAGGAGAACTGGATGAGACTTCTGTCGGTTTTTCCGACAGAAGTACAGGGGGACGAAAACCCAAAATTTATAATTTGGATATGATTTTGTCTGTCGGATATCGAGTTAATTCTAAAAGGGGTATAGCTTTCAGAAAATGGGCAAATAATGTCCTTAAACAGTTTATTTTGCAAGGCTATGCAATCAATGAAAAGCGTCTTCAGGCGCTTAAGAAAACAGTTGATATTCAGTCAAGGATGCTTGCAGATGCACTTGATATAGAGGAGAAAGATGTGCTCAGACGAGGAATTAAGAGATCCAAAGATGCGTTTTTGATTTCCAAGGCAAGACGTTACGACATTAAGGGAGGGATTTGCATGAAAAGAAATTACTGGGCATTATTAGTTTTTACGTTAATAATAGTATTGCAGTGGATCGGATTAGGATTTCACGGTCAAATAAGGTTTATTTTTTTGATAATTATATTAGTTCTAATTGTTTTATTGGCAATATTATTACGGAAATAGTAAAAGTGAATAGCGAGGTGATTGGATGAAAAAGTTAATTGCATCAGTTTTGACATTAGTTTGTATTCTTACTTTGGCAAGGTGTGGAAAATCAGATAGTGGTGACTACCCTGCAACTATAATGGTAAATGGTACTAACTACTATTCCACTGATCATGCTGTTCCTGTTGAAGTGGACGAGAGTGTTATTCAATATACTACTTCTTATGCAGAAAACGGCATACCTCAAAAAGATGGCGAAGCCAATTTCAACAGAGATTTAGGAACACCTTATGCAGTTATTGAGGATGACAGTGTAGTTGTACTTATAGATAACGAGTGGATAGAGTTCAAAGCGAAGTAAGATAACTTCAAGTCTGATGAAGAGCGCGAAGCGTGAAAGAAAATACAGAAAGAGGCTAGATACTATCCTGAATTTCTATAAAAAATTGATTCAGTTAAGAAAAGAACTGCCGGTTATTGCAAATGGAACCATTTACTCTGATGGAAAAGTAGATGGAACGTTGAGACCATACGAGTGCAAGGTGATGCGTTCCATCTAGAGAGTATAAATTCTGTAGAGAAAGAATCGATTGAGGTTAGGATAAGAAATTCAACTTCAACTGAAATTAAACTGTATGAAGCGATTCCTGTGTCTTCTTCCCCTTGCAAAGAATAAATAACATGACTAAGAGAACAAGTGGAAAGATAAGACCTATCCCCATTCCAACACGGATATTATTATCAGAATTCTGGGTAACATAACCTACAATACCAGGTCCAATGCTGCCTCCCAAATCGCCGGCCATGGCGAGCAATGCAAACATTGCGGTTCCACCGGCCGGCATTTTTTTAGATGTAATACTGATCGTTCCAGGCCACATGATTCCAACCGAAAAACCACATACAATACAACCGGTTAACCCGATTACCGGATTCGATGATAAGGTGGTTAAAAGATAACAGATCACACAGAGAATTCCAGAACCTGTCATAAACTTCATCAAATCCATTTTTTCACCATATTTTCCAAAAATCAGGCGACTTATTCCCATTGTAATTGCAAACATGCAAGGTCCAATCAAATCCCCTAAAGTTTTAGAAAGTCCAAGTGCAGCTTCGGCATAGGCTGATGCCCATTGTGCCATAGCCAATTCAGATGCTCCTGAACAAATCATCAGGCAGATTGCCAGCCAGACAACAGGAGTTCGGAATAACTGTCTGACACCCATTCCATTTCCGTCATTTACTAAATGTTCTATCGGACAAGTTGCGAAATTATATATATTAATCGCCGGAATAAGTGCCCACATGACTGCCAGCCATTTCCAACTATTCATCCCGAACAGGAAGAAAAATAAGCTCGAAATCAGTATGGTGGCTGCCGCACCCCAACAGTAAAAGGAGTGAAGCAGGCTCATAGTTGCTTCTTTATTTTTAAACGGGCATGCTTCGATGATAGGACTGCAGAGAACTTCGATCAATCCACTCCCCACAGCATAGATGATTACACTTATAATAATTCCGGTAAAAGGATTCGGTAACAGATCGGGAAGAAATGCAAGTCCAACTAATCCGGCAGCAGCGCATATTTCAGAAGTTACGATACATACACGATAACCGATTCGATCTACAAACTTCGCACAAAATAAGTCGACTAAAAGCTGTGTGAAGAAAAAGAATGTAGATATTAAAGCAATGTTACCCAATGAAATATCATAATCATTGTGAAATTTTAAAAATAATAGTGGTGCGAAATTTGCGGATATCGCCTGAGTGACGAATCCCAGATAACATGCCACTTTTGTTTTTTGATAATCTGGCATAACAGAAAACTCCTTTGTTCTTTTTATACCGTATTATATATTAGATAACAAGAAAAAACATTGACTTATATTGCATAAATATTGTATTATATCGTAAATCCAATAAAAAGGTTGTTGTGAGGAAAGATATGGCACAAAATAAAATTGTAACAGATGAGAATTTAATGGAATCAGCAAAACATGGGACGGACAGTTATCCGTTTAAATGCTATTTTGAAAAGTTATCTCAATTTGATTTTCATTGTATTGACTGGCATTGGCATACAGAATGGGAATTTGTATATGTTGAATCCGGAAACATGACGGTATGTGTTGGTGAATCGATGTTTTCACTATCAAAGGGGAATGGTATTTTTATAAATTCAAAGATTTTGCACAAATTTTATTCCAGTGATGAAACTGTCATCCCCAATTTCCTTTGTATGCCGTCCTTTCTTGCGCCGGAAAATAGTTTGATCTATCAAAAATATATTCAACCGATTGTTTCATCATCGTTGTCATACTTGATCTTAAACGGGGAGAATTTATGGCAAGGAGAGGCATTAGAAATTATGAAGCAAATATTTTCTGCACAGGATAGAGAAGGTGATGGTGAGTTGCTTACATCAGTTCTTATGCAGAAATTATGGCTGATTATTTATGAAAATATTGACAAAACATGTATGGAAGAGCAAACGGACGATTCCGGAACAGCTCAGGCACGCTTGCAGCTTATGATGCAGTTTTTGCACCAGAATTATGCAGAAGATATTTCTTTGGAGGAAATTGCCTGTTATGCTAATATTAGTAAAAGTACGGTGTTGAATCTTTTTAATAGATTTTTACATATCACTCCGATTAATTATTTGATTGGTTATCGGCTGAAGAAGGCAGCATTGTTGATTAAAAATACAGAGAAAAAAATCAATACGATTTCTTACGAAACAGGGTTTCATAATGTAGATTATTTTTGTAGAGCATTTAAAAAGAGTTATAAAATGACTCCAACAGAATATCGGAAAAGTAAAAATTCAACAGTACAATAAAGTTAGACTAGAAGAGGAGAATGACATTATGATAATTAGAAAATATACAGAAAAAGATATTTCCGAGATGGTTCACATCTGGAATGAAGTTGTAGAAGATGGTGAAGCATTTCCACAGGAAGAGTTCCTGGATGATAAGACAGGGGCAGAATTCTTTGCATCACAGACCTATTGCGGTGTTGCAGATAAAGATGGGCAAATTGTAGGGCTTTACATCCTGCATCCCAATAATATCGGCCGCTGCGGCCACCTTGCAAATGCAAGTTATGCAGTTGATTCAACTTGCCGTGGAAAGCATATCGGTGAGAAACTCGTGAGTGACTGCCTTGTACAGGCAAAGCTGCATGATTTCAAAATCCTGCAGTTCAATGCAGTGGTAGAAAATAATGTTCACGCACGTCACTTGTACGAGAGATTAGGATTTGTGCAGATTGGAACTGTACCGAATGGATTTCGTATGAAAGATGGGACATATCAGAATATTTGTTTGTATTATAAGGAAGTGTAATAATAAACAAATATTGACAATATAAAGATGCGAGGAAAATGAAATGAACATACAGATTTTTGGAACTAAGAAATGCAATAACACCAAGAAAGCAGAGCGGTTTTTCAAAGAACGTGGAATCAAATTCCAGTTCATTGATATGAAAGAAAAAGGTATGAGTAAGGGTGAATTCAATTCAGTTGCTCAGGTGAATGGTGGATTAGAAAATATGATCAACTGGGAAGGAAAAGAAAAAGATCTTCTTGCTCTCATTAAGTATATTGCAGATGAAGATAAGCTGGAAAAGGTGCTTGAAAATCCGCAGGTGATTAAAACGCCGGTTGTAAGAAATGGAAAACAATCAACATTAGGGTATCAGCCGGATGTTTGGAAAGCGTGGAAATAGGAAAAGTAAAGGATAAATTATTATGATTTATACAGTAAAGAGAATCGATGAAGATTTAGATTTTGGTTGCGAAGAACGAGCCAAAGACGCTCCGGTTATGGCAGTGGTTACACTTGTAGATTCATCCGGAGAAGAATTGAGGGTGAAAGCAGAGGATGCCCTGCTTTATAAAAACAATATCAATGAAGGAGACAAGGTTTGTTACGATAAAAATGATCCGGATTTTGTTATTAGTCAGATAGAAGCAAAGAATAGCGGTTGTTCAGTGTTTCGGATGAATTAAGATAAAAAATAAATTGTTTTTTTGAGGAAGAACTTATCTACAGTTTCTTCCTCTTTTTTGAGCTTTTCGTAAACAAAATTTGTGTAGGAAGCATAGAAAATATCAAGTAGATTCAGATGTTTGTTAATAAGATAACAATACAAATATTGAGAAAAATGAAGTTGTACTATAGTCTAATCTAAAAATTACACATAACGCACAAAAACAATGACAAACATGTGAAAAATGTGTGAAGATAAAGGAAAAATGTATAAAAGAATACAAAAATAAACAATACAACTAGTAAAAATGTTAAAAAATGGTACAACTTTAAAAGAAAACTTTCTTGTATTTTATTGAAAGAAAAAGGGGCAGATAATATAATCAAACCATCAAGAAAAACTTAGATGGAGGAGAAAAATATGAGAAAAGTTTTCAAAAAAGCGTTAGCAGTCACAATGGCAGCCACAATGGTAGTCGGACTTGCTGCATGCGGAAGCAGCGAACCCTCAGACAAGGGTGCTTCCAAATCAGATCAGATTAAAATCGGAGTTTCAATCTGGTCATCAACAGATGTACTTGGATCACAGTGTAAAAAGATGCTGGACGAAGCAGCAAAGGCATTGGACGTAAAATTACAGTATGTGGACCAGGGACATGTTTCAGAGAAAGTTACAGCTTCTGTAGAAACACTTGCAGCAGCAGGATGTCAGGGAATCATCATCTGTAACTCATCTGATACAGAGATGACATCTGCAATCAAAACATGTAACGATAACAAAGTTTATCTGTCACAGTTCTTCCGTGTAATCAGTGAAGAAAACAGCCCGGACATCTATCAGGCAGCAAAGGATTCAGAGTACTACATCGGAGCAGTGCATGAAGATGAGCCTGCAAACGGTGAAGAGCTTGTGAATATTCTTCTTGAAAAAGGAGATCGTAACATCGGTCTGATCGGCTGGGAGCAGGGAGATGCTACATGGCTTGGAAGATGGGAAGGTTACAAAGCAGGCGTTGAAAAATGGAACAAAGAACATCCGGATGACAAAGCAAACCTTTCAGAACCACAGTATGCAGGTACTACATCAGAAGGTGGATCAAAAGCAGCAGAAGCCTTAATGGCAGCAGATCCGAACCTTGACGCACTGATTCCGGCAGGTGGCGGCGGAGACCCACTTCAGGGAGCAATCGCAGCAGTAGAACGTGCAGGAAAAACAGACAGCATTGACATTGTTTCAACAGACTTCCTTCCAGATCTTGGAGAAAGACTTGAAAACGGTTCAATGGCAGGTGAATCCGGTGGACACTTCTGTGATCCTCTGATTTCTTTCATGATGGTTTACAACGCAATCAAGGGTGACTATGCAGACTTTGGTGGAAAATTCGAAGATGTTCCATTCCCATATCTGTATGTATCATCACCGGAAGACTACAAAGCATATGAAGAATATTTTGTAGATCAGCTTCCATATACAGATGAAGAATTGGTTGAAATGTCAAAACTTAGTCTTGACGACTTAAAAGCAACAGCTGCTAAGGTATCTATTGAAGATGCAGCAGAACGTGCTGGAAAATAAGACAGATAATAATAACGACGATTAACTTGTAAAGGGTGATGTCGCAAAGGCGATGCCACCCTTTCTAAATCAGAAATGATAATTATAAAGAGGTAGATAATATGGGCACTACTAAAAAAATATCAGGGAAAGCGATGGGATATGTGATCTTAATAGGTCTGGTCATACTTTCCTGGGCGATCTTTAAAATTTTAACACCACATAACTTCGGTTCTTTTTCCAATATGCTCAATTACTTTCAGGCCAGCCTGATCGCTACCGTGGGTGCAGTTGGTTTTTACTTTGTAATGGTAATGGGAATGTTCGATTTCTCAATTGGTGCAAATATCATGCTTTCAGCAATCGTTGGATGCGTATTTGCAACCAGATTTAACCTGGGTTATTTTGGACTTATCGCAGGATGTATTATTACAGGTGCGATCGTAGGAACATTAAACGGATTATTCTATGTAAAGCTTCGTATTCCATCGATGATCGTAACAACAGGTCTGGCTCTTATTTATGAGTCGGTTGCAAACTATATTGCAGGTGGTGTTGAGCAGACACTTCCATCAAATCTTCGTGCATTTGGTCAGATGCCTGGAGATATCATTCTTGCATTAGTGGCTTGCGCAGTAGCTTACATTTTTTTGAATTATACTAAAATCGGAACTTATACCTACGCAATCGGAAGTGACGAGTTCGTTGCAAAGAACATGGGTATTAATGTAAATAAATATAAAGTACTTGCATTTATTTTGAGTGGTGCTTTTCTGGGAGTTATGGCGATTTTAACAATCAGTTATGGTTCCTCTATGGTAGCTGTTACAGGAATGGCGTCCATGAGCCGAAACTTTATTCCGACTATGGGATGTTTCTTTGGTCTGGCATTTAAGAAATACGGAATGCCGCTTCCGGCAATCATTATCGGTGAGTTCGTAATCAACATCATTTTCTTTGGTTTCATTGCACTTGGAGCACCGACTGCAATCCAGGATGTTATCACAGGACTTGCACTGCTTATAATCATTACAGTGACAACAAAGGCTACTAAGGGCGAAATCGTCAAGTAATGAAGGAGGGAGACAGCAATGAGTGAAGTAAGATTACAGGTAAAAAATCTTTGTAAAAACTTCGGTATTACAAAAGCAGTTCAGAATGTATCCTTCAATGTGAATAAAGGAGAGGTTCATGCGTTGATCGGAGAAAATGGTTCCGGTAAGTCAACTCTGACAAATATGCTGACAGGTATTTACAGTATCGGAAGCGGAACATTTATTCTGGACGGAAAAGAGATTCATCCAAAGAACCAGGTAGAAGCAAACAACGAAGGAGTATCCATTATTGTGCAGGAACTTGGAACTCTGTCAGGACTTACTGTTGCAGAGAATATTTTCCTTGGACATGAAGATCAGTTCGTACATTTCGGAATTAAAAATACAAATGCAATGAACAAAAAAGCAACAGAGCTTTTGAAAAAATATGGCTTTGATAGAATCAAAGCAGCAGATATGATCGATAACTACAATTTCGAGGATCGTAAATTGGTTGAGATTGTAAAAGCTACTTATTTTGATCCAAAGGTTGTTGTGATCGATGAGACAACAACAGCGCTTTCACAGGAAGGACGTGAAGAGCTTTACAAACATATGGAAAGAATCAGAAAGAGTGGAAATACAGTTATTTTTATTTCCCATGACCTTCCGGAAATCCTGGATAAGTCTGATACAATTACAATTCTTCGAGATGGTGTTTACATTGATACAGTTAAGAGTAAAGATGTGACAGAAGAAGACTTGAAAAAGCTGATGGTAGGACGTGAAGTGACAGGTGATTATTATCGTTCTGATTATGGCGAAAAAGTATCTGATGAAGTCGTGTTATCAGTGAAAAATGTTACAGTTCCAGGATTGATTGAAAATGTATCCTTTGATCTTCATAAGGGAGAGATTCTTGGATTTGGAGGACTTTCCGAATCAGGTATGCATGAAATCGGAAAAGCTGTTTTTGGAGCATCTTATGATCGTGAAGGTGCGGTGACACTGGCAGACGGAACTCAGATCAACAGCATTCCTACTGCGATTAAAAACAGTATTGCATATACATCTAAGGATCGTGATAATGAATCAGTTGTCCTTAACCAGAGTATCGGAGATAACATTTGCCTTCCGTCACTGGATGAGCTGGCAGGAAAATCACATATTTTAAGAGATAAAAAACGAAAAGAGTTTGCAGATAAGTATGCAAAACAGATGTCTGTAAAAATGGTGGATGTAAATCAGTTTGTATCAAATCTTTCAGGTGGTAATAAGCAGAAGGTTGTTCTTGCAAGATGGATCGGTAAAGATTCTGATATCGTTGTTTTGGACAGTCCGACTCGTGGTATTGATATCAAGGTAAAACAGGATATCTACCAGCTGATGAATCAAATGAGAAAGAATGGAAAATCTATCATTATGATTTCAGAAGAGCTGATGGAGCTGATCGGTATGTGTGACCGCATTATAATTATGAAAGATGGAAAAGTCAGTGGTCAGCTTGATAGAAATAAGGATCTGAATGAAAACAGTCTTATTTCTATGATGGTATAAGGAGGCAACTATGGGAAGTCAAGTGAGTGTAAAAACAAATGATAAAGAGCAACAGCTGAAAAAAGCATCAAAAATGTCTTTGATCCGTTCGCTCTTACCGATCGTTGGATTGGTTGTTATTTTCCTGTTATTTAACGTTTTGACAGATTTCAGAATGATGGGAAATCTGTCGCTGGTATTTTCACAAATATATGTAACAATGATTGCAGCAATGGGAGTTTTCTTCATTATGACAATGGGAGGCCTTGATTTCTCCCAGGGATCCATTCTCGGTATTTCTTCTATTGTTGTATGTATGCTTTCACAGAAGAGCATTCCGCTTGCAATTATCGGAGGTATTGTAAGCGGTGCTGCAATCGGAGCATTGAACGGTTACTTTTATGTATTTCGTAAGATTAAATCATTTATTGTAACAATCTGTACAATGTTCTTGTTCCGTGGATTTATCAAATACCTTACAACAAATGCGCCGGTTGCGGGTTCTGCAAAACTGATCAACTACGATAGTACAGATCTTAAGATTGCTTGTACAGTAGTGATCCTTCTTATTGGATTTGTTGCATTTCGTTATACGAAATTTGGAACTTATCTGAAAGCAATCGGAGCAGGAGAGAAAGCAGCGATGTTTTCAGGTATCCGTACAGATAAGATGAAATTCCTTATCTATGTACTTGCAGGAGCAATTACAGGATTTGCTGCATTTATCAATGTAATCAAAGTTGGATCAGTTACTTCTTCAGGAGGTAATCAGCTCGAAACACAGATTCTTATCGCGTTGGTATTAGGCGGAATGCCTATTTCCGGTGGTGCAAAGGTTCGTTTTGAAAATATTATTGTTGGATCATTACTGTATGTTGTACTGAATAGTGGACTGACAATGATGGGATTCTCAACACAGATGATGCAGTTGATTCAGGGAATCGTATTCTTGATTTTCGTTGCAGTATTTGCGGATCGTGAATCTATTCAGGTAATCAAATAATATAGAATAAACTATACGTGATCGGGGAATGCTCTTGTCAGAAGCACTTCCCCGGAAGTATAATATAAAGATCAGAATCTTTACCATAAAGCGCGGTTAGAGAGTCTGGTCTTTATTTTATGGGAAAGGCAGAAGTTATGAGTAACATGGATCAAGAATGTTTGAAATATCAAAAATTATATAATTGGGCTCATACACTTATCACCAGTGGTGTGATAAAAAATATGGATAAATTCCCGTCAGAACCAAGTCTTCAAAAGAAATTTGGGTATTCCAGGCAGACAGTAAGAACTGCGATGCGAAAATTAGAAGAAGAAGGATTGATTACCCGCGTGAGAGGAAGCGGAACCTATGTGTCTTATGACTGCAGTAAGGTAAATGAAGAACGACCGCAGGTCGGACTTCTTTTGAGTTATTATTCGGATTATCTTTTTCCAAGAGTATATGATGGGATTGAATCTTGTCTTACGGAAAAAGGATATGCTATAGAGGTGGCTGTGACAAAGAACCGATTGAATGATGAAGCTATCTATTTGGAAGGGATTCTGAAAGGGGATGTCAGTGGTTTGATCATAGAAGGCTCAAGATCTGCATTTCCGAATCCCAATATCCGACTTTATAAAGAAATTAAAAGAAGGAATATTCCGACACTTTTTATTCATAATCATTATGAAAATATGGTGTTTGACAGTGTGGAAATGTCAGATAAGAAGTGTTCGTACGAATTGACAAAACTTTTAATTGAGAATGGACATCGCAGGATAGGAGGGATTTTTAAATATGATGATATGCAGGGAATTGAGAGATATAAAGGTTTTATTCAGTGTTTATCAGATTATGGAGTAAAATTTGATGATGATTATATTCGTTGGTATTCAACAAAAGATATGGAAGAAAAGCTGAGCAAAAAAGGTTTACTCCGAATGTATAGACGTACGAAAGACTGTACGGCAATGATTGTATATAATGATGAAGTTGCGAATTATTACATGGATTTCTTGGAGGAGAGGGGATTACATGTGCCAGAGGATGTTTCGCTGGTATCATTTGATGATGCGGAGCTTTTAGATGCAAACAACGGGGTTCAGCTGGTTTCTGCAATTCATCCGAAATATCAGCTTGGACGTATTACAGCAAAGAATCTTCTTAGAATGATGGAAGATGAAAAGTGGCAGGAAAAGAATTATTCGTATCGATTTCCGGTGAAGATAAAAGAAGGTAATTCTGTAAAAAAAATAGGCAGATAGAAATCTGGTAACGAAAAGGAGGCAATCACGATGGATTTCTACAAGAGAGCACTTGAATTAAAAGACGAAACAGTAGCAGACAGAAGATACATTCATCAGAATGCAGAGACAGGACTTGAGCTTCCGAAGACGAAAGCTTATGTGATGGATAAGTTGAAAGAGTATGGTCTGGATCCGGTTGAATGCGGAGAGGGAGTTGTGGCAACGCTTGGAAATGGCGGTAGGGTTCTTCTCCTGCGTGCAGATATGGATGGACTTCCGATGCCGGAGGAAAGTGGTGAAGCATTTGCCTGTCCAACAGGAAAAACAGCACATACTTGTGGACATGATTTTCATGCAGCAATGCTTTTGAGTGCGGCAAGAATCTTAAAAGAACAGGAAAGCAAGTTGAAAGGAACTGTGAAATTCATGTTCCAGCCGGCGGAAGAGACATTTCAGGGAAGTAAGAATATGATTGAGCATGGGATTCTTGAGAATCCGAAGGTAGATGCAGCACTTGCGTATCATGTATCTCCGGGAAAGATGCCGGTCGGACTTTTTATGTATAATGATAAAGGCACAATGATGTATTCTGTTGATGGATTTAAAATCACGGTCAAAGGGAAAGGTTCTCACGGAGCCTATCCTCATGCGGGTGTGGATCCGATTAATATCGGAGTGCACATTCATCTTGCATTGCAGGAGTTGATTGCAAGAGAGACTGATCCGGCGCACGCATGCGTTTTGACAATTGGACAGTTTAAGGCCGGCGAGGCGGCAAATATTATCCCAGAGACAGCAGTTCTTCAGGGAACGATCCGTACAAACAATACGAAAGAGCGCGAACTTCTTGTTCGTCGAATGAAAGAAGTGGCAGAGAAGACCGCAGATGTATATAGTGGAAGTGTGAAAATCGAGATGATCTCCGAAGTCCCGCCGCTGATCTGCAATCCGGCATTGACGGACGAAATGATTGGATATATGAAAGAGATGGATATTCCGGGCCTTACTCCAGTTCCGGATGTGAGTGCAAGTGCATCGGAAGATTTTGCGGTGATCGCAGAGAAAGTTCCGAGTACATTTATGTATCTCTCAGCAGGTTATACGGATGAGCGGGGAACTTATCCGGCACACAATCCGAAGGTACAGTTTAATGAAGATGTCTGCCCGATCGGTGTGGCATGTCTGGCACAGTGTGCAGTGAAATGGCTGGAGAGTCATCAGGAATAAGAAGTAAGAATTGAAAACAAGAGTAATTGTTCAGAGCCAACCTCCAAAATGCTACGCATTTCGTCGGTGTGGCGTATCCGCCAAATAAAATTTCAAAAACAGTTTTAAAAATGCAAGCATTTTATACCTGTTTTTGAAATTTTGCTTGGCTCTGAACAGTTACATATTCTATTTGATATAACCAATAAATGTATTTCCGCTTCCGGAAACCATTCCTTCCATCTCACTGATGGAAACTGTCTGTGACTCTCCATTTTCAGGATCGATATAAGTAATATCATTCTTCGTATATCCTGTCAGAAGAATTGCATGATCTGCACTTGTAAGTGCAATCACCGGACATCCTCTATTGATCACGTAGAGTACCTGATCCAGCGTACATCCTGTCAGATCTACTTTCTGAGCATCATATGTCTTCATATAGCGCTCACATGCTTCAAGGGATGTCTCTTCTCCTTCTTTTGAAAGAGCAACATCCTCTATCGAATACGCAAGATCTCGATTTCCTTTCTCCCAAACATATTTCTGGTCAGAAGAGATCACAACTCCTGAAATCTTCTGTGCTTTCTGAATTGCATAAGAAGCTTTATCATAAATTCCTGCCAGTTCACCAACACCATAAACATAGTATTTCACACTTTCGCTGTTATCAGCAAGAACCATCTCAAGTTCATTCTTTGATGCCAGCTGATTCGGCCGGATCACTTTCACGCTCTTCTCTCCTGCTCCCTCTGCAAATGTAATCCGCATCTGTTTTTCCATCAGTGCTGTTGTGTATACTTCTATTTTAATCGCTGTATCTTTGCGTTCCTCATTATTCGTAATAAACTCCTGTGAAGTAACGTTGTAAATATCCCCGCTTTTCTCTACACGATTCAGTGTTACCATATTGTCATCGATTAAAATATCAGAAATATAAATGCCTTTATCAACAAAGGAATAGCTGGCAACTTTTTTGTTCTTAGAATTACGGATTTCCAGTTCATACATTGGAGTGATCGATTCTCCGGAAGCTTTCTTTCCTGCGTCCTCGGATTTCATTTTTCCATAAATAAAGTCACCATTGACAAATCCAAGTGGACTAATTTTTTCTCCGCTTGCTGCCTCAACAGTATTCGTCTCCAGACTGCTTAGATTCATTACCTGAATCACTGTTCCGCCACTCTTATCTCCTTCTGACTGATATGCCATCAGATGTCCATCATCAGAAACCGCATATTGTCCTTCTTTAAGATTCTCTGCAAGTGTTGTCTGTTTATTCTTTTTCAAATCTACCTGATACAAAGTTCCGTCTGCCAAAACATATAACTGCTCTTCCGCATGATTATAATAAACCATCTTGCCAAGCTCATCCGCTGCGATTGCATAGGACTTCTTACTTGGTATAAATGCTTTCTCCTGGATCAGATTTCTCTCTACATCAAAATAATAGATTCCGACACCGACTTCTCCTTCGTGTTCGCCACGATTCATATATCCATACACAGCAAATGCAAGATTACCACTGTTGTCCATACTGATGATACGAACTGCATGTTGATCATTCAGATTCCTTTCATCTGTCGTATCTGCATCTGCAAATCCGAAAATATTTAATAATTCATTCGAACTCTTATTGTACATCCAAAGGTTTCTGGACTCCACAAATGCTGCAATCGTTTCTTTCTCATTTGTCTCATACGGAACATCTGAAGGTGTAACGCCGAGCAGAATTCCGTTTTCATCGATCACACTTCTGTTCTCACTGAATACTTCCTGCATATCACGATTGTAATCCAACAGGTAAATTGTAGTTCCTGCGATTCTCACACGGAAAAATTCTTTAATATCATAAACTGCATTCTCACCGGCATCATCCACGCAGGAAACTCTGTAATTCGCAAGGAGAGAGGTATACACACTATTACTTTCCTTTATACTCCAACGCACATCACCAAGCAACTGTGGTTGCATAGTTCCCCACTGAATATGAGAAATATCTGAATGGATATTGACTGTCTGATAAGTTGTATTGTCACTCTCATCTCCAGGTTCCAAGTAAATATTCAATGAATCTACATCCGTCTTATTAAATGCTTTCGTATGAAAATCCTGTGCAAATGTAAGACATTGTGATGCTGTAATATCATCTGCTTTCTCAATTCTGGTATAGAAATTAACTTTCCTTGTCTCTTTCTCCTCGCCGATCACAAGCGAAACCTGAAGTACTGCCTCCTGGATTTTATCTCCAAGTGATTTCCCCAGCTTTAATGTGACATCTTCGCTTTCTGCAGACTTTAGAGTTCCTTTATCATATGTCTCTGTTCCATCCAGAGAATATACACTGTAACTGATCTCACGAATCTGGTTATCATTTTTCTCAATCTGCATCTTCAGTGTACCATCACTCTCTAATGGTGTAATGGTATCTCGCATTGCGGCAATATCCATATCATCTACATAACCAGACAACGCATTTATCTTCTGTCCCCCCATCATAAATGAGACTCTAGGTAACGTGGCATCTCCCATATCCACAACCTGATCATCATTTCCACGGTTCAGTATCACATTACTGATCACCAGCACAGCCGCAAAAAGAACAACCAGTGCGGCAATCTTTATTACCCTTTTTTTCATTATTTATCTCCCTTTTGCTCTGCCAGAAGCATACCTAATGTTGGCTGAATCTTCAAAAATCTTTCACAATCATCTGCCTCTTTTCTGCTCTTTGCTGCAGGACTCCCCTTTTTCACTGCACGCAGCAGAATATTCTTCGGCGTATGCTCCATATCAATAAATTCTAATACCTGAGTTTCATATCCCTCGCTTTCCAGATGCTTTGCTCTAAGTCCATCTGTCACAAGTGCTGCAAAACGCTCTCGCAATAATCCATAATCCATAATTGGTCCGAGCACTTCTTCCATGGAAGCTAGTTGATCTCCCAGCATTTCTGAAACTTCCATAACTTCCGTCTTCGATTTCATCTTGCCTGAATGCAGATTTCTCTGCTTTTCAAGCTGCTTGTTCACCTCATGCTGACAACATGGAACAGACAAAATCACTTTCGCATTCCAGCCAACCGCTTTCGCAAGTGCATAATCTGTAGCTGTATCACACGCATGAAGCGTCACAACCATGTCAACCTGATCCACACCTTCATAATCCGCAATATCTCCAACAAGGAATGTCAACTTCTCATATCCATACTTCTTTGCCAGTTCATTACAATGCAGAATCACATCTGTCTTCAGATCTAATCCGATAATACGAATATCATATCCTTTTAACTCGTGTAAATAATAATACATTGCAAATGTAAGATATGATTTTCCACATCCAAAGTCCAGAAGTGTAAGCTCTCTGTCCTTGTCAAGCTGCGGCAGAATGTCCTCAACAAATTCCAGAAAACGATTGATCTGACGGAACTTATCCATCTTCGTCCGCACAATCTTTCCATCCTGTGTCATAACTCCAAGATCCTGAAGAAACGGAACCACAATCCCTTCTTCCAAAATATATTTTTTCTTCCTGTTATGAGACAGATCCGCAGCTTTCGCCTGCACCTTCTTGCGCTTTCTCTTAATCGTTGCTTTCCCTTTCTTACTGATCAATACCGTGATATCCTCACTCACCGTCTCAACCTGAACCTGACGAAACTCTTCTAACAATTTCGCAAGCTCATCTTTTGTCTCTTCTACCATCAGATTCTTATGAAATGCCTGCGTCTTTGTGAAAGACTCTAACTGAAATAAAAGCTCCCCCTTCTGTTCCATCGGTCGAAGCTTTGCCTTAACTACATTATCCTTTACTCGCGGGTTACTAAACACCGCACGAATAAACTCTCTATTCAAAATCCCAGCTAAAAACTGTATGATTTCTTCCATCTAAATGACCTCTTTTTCTTCTATAATAAAGTAGAATCTTGAAAGACTCTTCTTACTATTTTGCAGAATAAAAAGGGAGATGTCAAGGGATATAGGGGACGAAATAAAGATTTATCGTAGAAATCATTTTTCGGATATGAGGACGAAAACTGAAAATATTATTTTAGAAAGTCGCTTGTTAGAAGAATGGTACAGGAACGCCGACTCAGGGTTACGCATACTGTTCATACTAGGAAAAACAACAGACTGCTAAGAGCAAAGAAAGGATTGACAAACTCGCTGCCGCTCAGACAGCTGTCAATCCTTTCTTTAACGCAATCCATTGTTTTTCAAGTATGAGCAAGCATGCTCCACATTCGTCTTCGTCCCTGTATCATCCTTCTAACATGAAACTTCTCGAAGTTCATATTTTCTGTTTTCTGTTTACTGAAAAAGGATCGTCTTCTACGCTAAATTTTATTAAAGTAAATACGCTTAAGAAATGGGAATCATTCTATAGTACATCCGGTACGTCTGCTTCTCAAGTAGAGTTCTTCTTTCGAGAGAGTAGAAATCAGATGGCGCTGTAAACTTACCGATAGACATACATTGAGGGATTGATTCAGGTGACTGTTCTGTGTGCTTGGAAAGTCTTGAAAAACGGAAGGTTACGTTAAAGCAATGCGAGGCAACTGTCTGAAGCGGCAGCGAGTTTGCCGAGCATTGCTTTGTTTTTAGTAATCTTTCGTTTTTCTTAGTCTTTCCTGTATACAGAATCCGGAGCCTGTATCAATCCCTCAATGTCTGTTAGAAGAAACTTTATAAGCGCTATCTGATTTCGTCCGAACTTGAAAAAGAATCCCTACGATAAATCTTTATTTTCTCAACTGCCAGAACGCCACTGCGCTTGCTGCTGCCACATTCAGAGAATCCACACCATGTGACATTGGAATCTTCACAGTATAATCACAAGCTTTGATTGTCTCCTGCATAAGTCCGTCCCCCTCGGTTCCAAGAATCACTGCCAGTTTTTCTTCGCTCATAAGTTGCGGATCGTCAATACTTACGGAATCATCTGTCAATGCAAGTGCTGCTGTCTTATATCCAAGTGCTTTCAAGTTCTCGATCGCCTGAACCGGCCAGATTTCTTTCCTGTCACATCTGCGTTCTTTATCATCCTGAATAAATGTCCATGGAATCTGAAACACCGTTCCCATACTCACTCTAGATGCTCTTCGATACCATGGATTGCTGCATCCTGAAGTCAGTAACACTGCATCCATATGCATCGCTGCTGCCGATCGAAAGATTGCTCCGACATTCGTTGGATTCATCACGTCTTCCAGAATGGCAATCCTGTTCTTTCCCTCGCAAAGTTTCCCGAAATCTTCCAGTGGTCGGCGTTTCAATGCACAAAGCATTCCTCTCGTCAGCTTAAATCCTGTCAATTGCGTAAGGACAGCAAACTCTGCTGTAAAAATAGAAGTGCCTGTATTCTCAAATCTTGCAAGAACTTCTTGCGTCTCTTCATTTTCTTCCATCTGTTTCTTTTCAACCAGAACAGATATTGGAATATATCCGGCATCTAACGCCCGTCCAATCACTTTCGGACTTTCTGCAATAAAAAGTCCATCTTCCGGACGGTCTTTATTCAGAAGCTGTGCTTCCGTATAACGTGCGTAGACGTCCAGTTCCGGTGCGTTAAAGTTGTTGATTTCTATAATATTTAACATATTCTCTCCTTAACCTATAATAAACTGTATCTTCATATGAATTCTAAATTCTTGTAACGTAAAAAAGCACAATCTTTTTCAAGATCATGCTATGACATAAACACTTGGATGGGCGGCGTATCCATCATATCAGGTTCCCTAAGGAGCGCAGGGTGCCTTTCCTGCTTCTCAAATGATTATATAAAAAATACCAATGGATAAATCTTATTGTATATTATCCATTGGTTTCCGTCAAGCAATTTTATCCTTTGAGACTCTTTGTGAAACTCTTTGTTCCGCTCTTTAAATGATACCGTGATCCTTCGCCAATGCTTTAATACTGCGATCATAAGTTGCTTCTGCTTCTTTCGAAAAGAAACATCCCGGCACGCCTTCATTGTGATCACGATGATGAGCTACACAGGCACAACATTTCCCGTGACGCGGACAATCGTATGTACAGGGACAATTCCGTTTATTGTCACATTTAATCTCCATAGTTCATCTCTCCTTTTTCTCCTCTTCCGAAACCTTTCATACAGTTCACCATTTTTCCTATAAATGTCAACATCTATCTGAAAGTTTCTAATTAACATTAATACTAAAAGAAACACGCAGAAAAAGTGCTTTCTTTCGTGAAACAGCACTTTTTCTGCGTGAAATAATAAAATTTTATACATGCGTCATATATGTAAAATAGCTATTTTTTATTTCTCCATATCTACTTTGAGAAATTGGAATTCTCTTCCCATCTGTCAGCAACAACTCACGGGCTGTCAGCCGGCGGATAAAGTCCATATTAACAATATACGCTCTATGCGGCCGGACAAAGACCGAAAAATTCTTTAGTTCCTCCATCAATTCCGACAAAGTTGCTGATGCCTCTAATATAGAACCGTCTGACAAAGTACATACCTGATTATGATTAAAGCTCTCAACACACATCAGTTCGCAAATTGATATACGGTGAATTCCATCTTTTGACTTCAACAAAAGAGAGGGATTATTTTCTGGTGACAATCGATGAATACAGTCAAGTACCGCATCCTCAAAAGCAGATTGGTTCACGGGTTTTATCAAATATCCAGAGGCTTTTACGCTAAAAGCTTCCACGGCATATTCTTTAGAAACAGTCAGAAATAAAATTTCTGCTCTCTCTTTTCGCTCCCGAATCCGTCTGGCCAACGTTACACCTGTCATATGTGGCATAACGACATCCAATAAATACAGGTCAAACCCACCTGTTTTTTCTATCTCATCCAATAAATCATATGGTGAACTGTAAGCCTGTATCTGTACAGGCATTTCTGGGTGTTGTTCTGAAAATCTGACAGCCAGTTCCTGAACTCGACTGATATCTTTTTGGTTGTCATCACATATACCTATGTGCAGCACACCCCTCACCTCGCTTTTACCTATAATGTGTGTAACTGTTCAGAGCCAAGCAAAATTTCAAAAAAAGTATAAAATGCTTGCATTTTTTAGACTGTTTTTGAAATTTTATTTGGCGGATACGCCACACCTCCGAAATGCGTAGCATTTTGGAGGTTGGCTCTGAACAGTTACTAATATGTAAAAGCATATCATAAAAGGGCGAAATCCTCAACCATACGGCAACATGAGTTTTGCTCATTTTTGCTCATTTTAAATAATCGCCAGTAGAACCGTTCCTGCTGTAATCAACAAAACACCTGCCGCTGCCTTTATCTCTTTCTGTTTTCCGGTAACAAACACCATGAGCCACGCCATAAGCAGCACTACCGTGGTACGGATTGCCGTACCGAGATTGGAATCAATCCCTTCGATTCCAATCAACAATACGGATACTATTTTTGTCCCTGTAATCCCTTCACGAAGGAATATAAGTGCCAAAAGAATGGAAAGCACGGTACTGGATTTATCAATGGGTACAACCTTATTGATATCACCTTTCTGAAGGGCATGAAAACAACAGTACCACCACTGTCCGGATTGCTGTTGCCACATCCGAATCTGTTTTCTTAATTCCACATTTTGCCAAAACCGCTGTGATTCCTGCAAAAAAGGAGGAACCTATTGCATAAAATACCCACATACTTCACATCTCCCTGATTTTAAATTTCCTGTCAATACATTCTTTTCCCTCTATTGTGGTAAAATCAAAGTCGGATTTTTTAACAGTGCGGCAATAACCGAGGCATATTTAGATATTCCATAATCTTCAACAATGCTGGTTATTCTAGCACCTGCATCTTTTGATGAAGCACCACATAAGAAAACCCTTTCATCAGCAGTTCCATAATCTAACACGATAAAACGATCGTGAAATATACCGCCTGTCTTTTTCATTGACAAATTTACTGTTGGATACTCCTTGCAGAAATCTGTAAATTCTATGTTATGAAGTTTATTATTCCCAACATTATCACTGAATAAAATAATATCTACTCCGGTCGGAGAATTCTTAAGGTGCACCAACGTTCTTAATCCAATATAATTATCAACAACATATATTGACGACTTTGCTTGTTTATAAATAGACTCATAGACTTCATCTGCACTACTAAATTTTGCATTAAACATGAGCCACTTTTCATCATCATCTGAAACAAGGCTATTCATCATATCAGCCAACTCAGATTTTGTCACAACATCCTTCAAGCCTTCTGCAACATCTGAAATCTGCTTTTCCAGCGATATCATATCTGAGTTGATTTTGTGAATTTCAATTCTGTTGTTAGCCATCTCCATGCTTAACTGAAGTATTTCCCGCTGACCAATAAGATCTCGATTTTCTAAAATATAATCTTTCATTCTTTTGAAGGTTCTCACCAATGCAATGCTTTGTCTTACCGCAAGTTCTCCTTTTAGTACAGTCATTAACATGTATACACCTTGTTCTGTAAAAACGTAAGGATTGCTGCGGGATTTGCTGCTTATATTTGCGGTCACAAATTGTGACCGCAAATATTCAACTTCATTATCAGATAATTGAAACATCATATCATTCTGAAATCTTTCTATATTTCTTTTTACCTGCTGATTAAAAGCCTTAAGTTCATATCCATATACTTCAGCCAGATCTGCATCTAATAATACTTTACATCCTCGAAATTCATATAATTTTTGTTTCATAAATTCTTCATTGATCTCAATTACTGCAATTTCACCTTTCTTTTTATCTTCTGCCATAGAACTCCTCCCACATTGAACCATTTTACTGACATCAGTAAAATGGTCTATTCCTCTTTTTTCTTCATTTTGTCATAATGCGCTTTATACCATTTTTTTACAATATTCTTGACAAGACATGAATTAGAATTCACTTTATTCTGCACCAATATCATGGTAATCTATCTATATCTTTGAAACGAGGATTGTACTATGCACACAAGGTTTACCATACCAAAACGACTGAAAGATTTGAGAGTCGCAGAAAAAATCCCCCACCCATGCTGGTGGAGGACAAAACTTTCTTTACTGAAAACGTAGTAAATCTTTTTCCATAAGTCAATATGCCAAAACATTCTTAGCCATATCCGCTCAGAAGCATTCTATAAAAGCACATCCCAAAGCATTTCATTCCTTTTTTCCAATAATCATTTTCACAATTCCAAGCAGTGCCGCAAATAAAACACCAGCAACCGGCCATATGATCCAGGTAAAATCCCACTCTCTGCTCCAAAAGCTCCATCCAAGATAAATTGCTGTAGTCAAACACCAATATACACCAGAAAATGTATCTGTTTTTTTCTTCAGCTGCTTCTGTTCTTTGGTAAACTCTCCTTCCTGAAGAAGGGTGTCATAACTGCCTTTTATCATTCCTGTACGAATGAGCAGATTCACTCCGACAGCAATTATTATAAGCAACATACCTACAGAAATTCCGCAGATATAGTCCGGTGCTTCCATAACTCCGACAATGATGAGTGGAATAACGGAAAGAATACAGAGCACTACTCCTATAGCTATATTTCTGATAAAAGTTGGTTCATATGTATCTCTTTTTTCACGTACCATTCCAGATACTCCATACTCTGTTTCAAAGCTATCTTTTTCCAGATCTTCCATATGTGCTTCACGCATTCCATATGTAATAAACATAAAAACTGCCGCAGCAATCATTCCAAACAAAAAAATACATCCAAGACTTGCTGATAAAGACTCTGAAATATGAAACCTATGATCTTCTGTCATTGTTCCCAGAATAATTAAAAGTACGGGACTTAAGATACACATACTTGTTGCATTTGCTACCACTTTGGAATTTTTTCTTTTCATATCTAGAAATATATTTGCTTCCTCTATGGTTACTTTTTTCAATGGCTCACTGCTCACTCCCAAGCATTCATTACTGATTATCCTTTCTTCATCTAACTCGTCTTTTAACAGATAATCCGTGCTGACGCCAAAAAGTTCTGACATCTGAAGAATCCTTTGCAAATCCGGAATCGCGCCTGCACTTTCCCATTTTGATACTGCCTGTCTGGATACTCCTAACTGATTTGCCAGTTCTTCCAGTAACAAAATGTCAATAGTTTTTTAATCATTTTTCTCAAAAAGGCAAAAAAATAGAACGTATAGTTTATTTCCATACGCTCTATCTCACATTTCATATTAAATTTTGAATTCTACAAATTTTTTATATTTCGTTGTCAATATGTTTTCTACTCTAACGCCCCTTTTACTTTTTTGTGGGAAATGCACCGCTCCTCCCGATTGGCAAGTGCCTTCACCCTGCCTTCTAACAGAAGTTCCCTTCCTTTTTCATTTCTTGTATACACACAGTCATAATTTCCGATATACGGATGCATGCATTTTGCAAAACGTTCCGCATCCTCCTTCTTTTTCGAAAAACAATTTGGAATGGCATAGAAACCATTCAGTCCTTTGTGTCCCTTCTTTTTCACAAGTATGTAACGCTGGTTGTCGATCACATCAAAAAATTCATTGACACACTGTGCGAACAACGCTTTATCCCTGCCGCTTCCACCGGACAGATAAATAATATGGTTATCCGGTCCGTTTGATTCTGTCTCAACTTTACAGTGTGTTTCTTCCAGAAGCTGTTGCTCCTCTAATGCTTTGCGGATTCCATTTCCAAATGCCTTTAATCTTTTTAGCGGACTTCCCAACATGAAAATTTTCGGGAAACGTATCATAATTCCAGCCAGTCCGGCAGCAATGAAGAAGTAACAGGTTCCGGCCAGGATACCATTTTGGGACGCTGCAGCAACAATACCTGCCCCAATTGCCCCGATCAGACACAGAATTCCTGACAGGATCATTGTAAGAATCGCATCCCAGAAAACAACACTTGTGACAAATTTGTCTTTTACTTCTGTCTCATCCACAATATCCATTTTGTCATAGACTGCAAGTGCACTGTTCCAACGTTCTTTTAACGTATCGCGCTGCCCCGACATTTTCAGCATTTGTCTGTTAATCCTGTCAATATTCGTTTTATTAAATGGCGTTTTAATAACTGACAACCGTTTCATTCCATTTTCAATCGTATTTTCTGTATAATGCAGACCGAGAAAATGTTCCATCCTTCGCTCCAGCATACTGTAATCTTCACTGATCTGATTGTCATCTGCCTTTAGCACTTCGTTCCACGGTCTTAAACAGACTAAATGCCAGATGTTACTTGTTTTTTCCGGATGTTCTTTCATCACACGGATGGCACGCCCTCTCATCTGGTTGCTTAACATAAATGAGCCTACAAAGCTTGCAAGGATCAGGGAATTGATACAAGGAGAATCCCATCCTTCCCCTAACAGCGATTTTGTACCGATCAGCACCTGCATATAGCCTTTTGAGAAAATATCTGTTACCGCCCCTGTGAGAAAATGTGCATTTCCAACCGCTGTCACTTTAAGATAATCTGTTTCAGAAAGATTTCCGATCCTGCTGAATGTAACTTTTCCGCTCATTCCGATCGCCTGCTCTAATGCTTCTCTTGCCTCTGCCGGAATGATCACAATCGTTCCACAAAGCACCCCAAAACGGATTTGTTCGTTTTTCTTTTCATTGTCACGACGGAGCATCTCAAAAAACGGAAGCACTCCAAGTGAGTTAACATCATATTCTGTATTTCCAATTGCTTTTTCATATTCTTTCCGGATGTAATCTGTCAAAACAAGCAGCCTCAAATCCTGACCGGATGCCTCATATTCATGGAACACAATATCACGGATGCTGTTACATTTTCCAAGGGAATTTGTGAGCATTTTTTCCACTGCCGCACTTTTCGTCATGACGACTTTTTTCTTTTCTATCAGACCGTCGGATTTTAAATCAGCAATTAGCAATTCACGATATGTCTTGTCACACAGGTATGAATCCACATCATCATACAAGAATCCCTGTAACAGACGCTCCATCCATTGCACATTCATGTCCGGTAATTTTTTTGCCCCCAAAAGCCTCTGTAATCTGGACGGAATTGCAATATTTTTGCTCTGTAAATAAATCAACAGTGATGCCAGATATGCCGGATTATCCAGAAGCAGATCATCTGAGAGCTGTCCACTGAACCCCTTATGGCTTCTTACGTACGTAAGGAACTGAGTATCCCGCATGATTTTTTCTGTCATTGCTTTACTGCGTTCTTCAAAACGTCTGACTTCCTTCTCTTCTTCTTTTGTTGGATAGTTGAAGTAAACATAATCCTGATGCGGACAGAGGCTTCCCTCTTTTACGAGCTCCGGTATCGTAATCTCTTCATCGATCTCTCCACACATATTCATGTACCGCGTCCACATAGCCGGTGTGGAATCATATGGTGGTGTTGCTGTCAAAGCGATGATTTTAAGGTTATTCACCTGTTTTTTGAATTCTTCTAATGCTTTCCACCATTCACTTCGCAAGTGGTGGCATTCATCCAGACAGAGTACTTCGATCCCAGCCTCTTTCATCGTCCCAACCAGATCAAAACCGCTGTAATCTACTTCCTTTGTCTCTGTTTTCGCCGGGCACTCGTCTGTGCCTGTGCCACTATCCTCACCTGCATCTTCCTGTATTCCCTGAAATCTTGTCATGGCACTGTGTAATGCCTGATAGGTTGCAACCGTGATCGCCTTTGGCTGTTTTAAATTCTGTGAAAGATAATCTTCCCCCTGTATGCCCTCACATAAAAAAGCTTCCTCAATCCTTGCGATCCACTGCTCCCGGATCGTAATGGATGGTGCCAAAATCAGTGCTTTTCCGTTCATCCTGCGGATCAGTTCAATTCCCAATGTCGTTTTCCCGGATCCGGGTGCCGCTACAATATGTATTTTTCCATCTGCCATGTACCTGTCTGCGTGTTCCAAAACCCTTGCCTGATACCTTCTCCATGTTCCTTTAAACTCTAAAATACCTTCGTAATTCATAATCATCCATTTTCCTCTGCTTATTCCACTTTTTCTGTGGTCTGTAACTATTATATACAACTGCCAATTTTCTTACAAGAAAGATTCCGTGTCCAATAAGAAGTATGCCTATGTTGGGATATTTAAATCATTCTGCATCCTCAAAGCAAATGAATTTAAATAGAATTTCAGGTGTGCCTGTGATAAAATATTAATAAGTTTAACAACTGAAATTTGACTGTATCATTTTGTTCATCAAATTTATTATTCATAAGGTGTCTATTTTGATCCTAAGAAGAAATGAATTTTAGGTCTTGTATATTCATCAAACTGATCTTCTGTCTCTGTATCAAATGAACAAGACAAACTGATAGGCGCATCCTGATCATAGAAACGGAAACTCTTATAAAATGTCCCATTTAGAAATTCATCTTTAAATTGTTGTGGAATAGCCTGATAAGATAATATCTCAGGATTAGATACGGATACATTTAAATTCTCAAAAGACTTTTGTAATGTCGCAAAATCTTTTTCTGTCTGCATTAAATTCTCTTCTAAACTCTTATTAATATCCACACCTTCTACATATGAGATATTGATGATAGTACCACTATTATTGACTTGAACATGAACATAACAATCAGTAGCACCTGAATCTCTTAAATATCCCATAACAGTATAACTTGATCTACTACGTGATTCATTTGGATTGTCTGCATGTACTCTTACACATACAGGTTCTAATGCCTTTTTTACTATTTCTACTTGTTTTGCAGAAGCTGCAATTCTTTGATCCATTGCCTGCTTTCCTTTTATATATTGAGGTATATAAGTACCGACTACAATAAGTATTGGGATAACTGCAAAGGCAATGAGTTGTTTTTTTATATCAGGAATAGGGATTCTATAAGCATGTGCCATGTTCTCGGCATTACTTCCTGCTTCAGATAACATATCTATAGATGTAGAGACTGTACTTACTGCACCAGCCACCTGCATAGCACTTCCTATATTCTTTGCAGTATCATTATCACTTTTTTTAAGGAATCGACCAACAGCTTGTGACGCCAAAGCAGCAGATACCTCTTTAGAATAATCTGTTTCTGACTGTTTCACATTTAATCTACCTATAAGAGATTTCCATTTCTTACCGTTCATTCCAAACTTAGGGGCAAGTGCACAGAAACAGAATATAATAACATATATAATGACAAATCCTAATGCAGTAAACATCCCTGTAGGCTGAAAACCTTTGTTTTGGAATACTAAATCATCTATCATCTCTAATGGTACTATTAATGCACATTGTACAAATGAAAAGATGAGTGCAACCACTGCAATCTTTGGATATATACAATATCTTTGAATCATTTTTTTCTCTTTATTGTTAATCATGGATATCACCTCTGTTTCTAGTATAACTTATTTTTGAATGAAAAAAGAGCGATATTTTGCTCTTACTATATTTGTTTCTTAACTAAAAGGAAATTACGAATATTTTGATGTTTAATACCATACTCAAGTTTGATTGTATCATGGTTCATCCTTGACCCGTTAGAGGGCAACGCATTTAATCCGAACAGCTCATTTAAAATAATATTATTCCTTTATAATTCTACAAACTTGAATTTTGTCTGATTACCAATTATCTTTTGTAATTTATAGCTGCATCAAAAAGAATACCAATACACTCAAGAGTATCGTTACTATTCCCATTATGATAAACATCATGGAAGTAAAACTTTTTGAAATTGGTCTATCAACATAGCACTTTTTAGGATTGTTTGGATTATAATAAACTGTCATCTTACTGTTGATAGGCCACAACTGCTCTGCAAGTTGACGCAAATTTGCAATGGATCCAGTTTTTACATGTAGCCAGCCTTTTTCATCTTCATAGACTTCTGATTTCACCGGTACGGGTACTCCAGATATTTGCGTTGTTTTAATTCCACAAAATATTTTCTTTGTTTTATAACAAGTTCCATTCACAAAGTACTCCACGATTGGATACACCCTTCCATTTCCCGGAAACCCATATTGTTTAACAATACCGTCTGTCTGCTTTGTACACAATTGATTCTGTCTTTTTACAATGATATTGAAAGTAACTCCTAGTAAAACCAATATTACACCAAGACCTCCAACTGTCATCAATTCTAACCATGCAATTTGTATTTCTGTCATAGTTTCATCACCTCAAATTCCAGTTTTCTTGATTCTGCAAACTTGAATTTGTAATTACATTCCATACATATTGGCATTCTTTACAATCACTCTATCTCCTTTTTCTAATTGTTCCTTAGAA
>ENA-OQIH01000472-OQIH01000472.1-human-gut-metagenome-genome-assembly--contig:-NODE-472-length-29315-cov-5.029414_pt1 | contig 29315 bp, 28 predicted proteins | sample MGYA00242575_ERZ504740 | MGnify/ENA primary metagenome ERZ504740 (study PRJEB26092, sample SAMD00036192) | human gut metagenome | host: Homo sapiens | study: EMG produced TPA metagenomics assembly of...
CAAGAGGGCGTTGGTGGCCCTGATCCAGCGGTTGAGGTCGCCCTTGTCGGTGGCGATCCCCCGCGCCTCCATCTGGCGTACCGCTGGCCCCTCGTGGACGGTGGGGAGCAGGTCAAGCCCTTGCCGCAGATAGGAGCGGTGGTCGATCCGGCAGGTCAGGCCCTTTTCTGCAAACTTGGCGTTGCACATTCCGGCCCACGCCTCCCGCCAGTGTTCCAGCGTTTCCGGGCTGCCCCAGTCGGTGGTGGGAACCGCGTCAAAGAGGGGCTTGCCCTTGCTGTCCAGTATGCGGTTGCCGTCCTCGTCCAGACGGTAGACGCGCCGCTGCTTGAAGCCCCACTTGCCATCCTCCCGGATAGGCCGGATGGGGCAAAGCACATGGAAGTGGGGGTTGGGTATGCCACCATCCTCCTTGTCGGGCTGGTGTACGGCAAAGTCCACCACCATGCCCCGGCTGACAAACTGCTCCAACAAAAACTGCCTTGCGAGGGCGATGTTTTCCTCCAAAGAAAACTCGTTCTGCAAGGCAATATCAAAGCTGTACGCAAGCTGGGCGTCCTTGTGGCGCTCCACTTCCTCTACGGCGTTCCACAGGGTCTGGCGGTCTTGGTATTCGGGCGGGGCCTGCGGGGGCAGGAGAATGTCGGAGCAGATCACGCCGCCCTTGCGGGTGTAGTCGCTGTACTCGCCGTAGCGTTCACTGTAAAGCCGCTCCCCGGCGCGGTAGGCTGCCGACGCGATGGCCGACTGTCCCTCGCTCCGTTTGACCTGCGTGACGCTCAAATGGAACAGGGCCATTTACTCGCCCTCCCGCTGGGCGGCGGCATGGACAGCGGCCCGCACCTCCGGCATGGAGAAGATATACTCGGCAAGGGCATAGAAGCCCTGCTCGGACAGGGGCCTGACCTCCGGGGCCACACTCTCCACGGCGGCCCCTCTGGTAATGAGCCGGTGGGCGCGTTTCTGGCGCTCACCCTTTTCATAATACTGCCTGCGCTGTTCCAGCCGTTTGACCCGGTTCTGGTACTGGCGCAGCTTGGCTTCGTTCTCGGCGTACTCCTGCCGAAGTTCATCTAATTCTTTGCTCATGGTGTTGCCCTCCTTTACTAAAAATGGGTGAAAAAATGACCGTCCTCCGGGGCGTTCCCGGTGAGCGGTCAGGGTGTCGGTGTTCGGTTGTAAGGCCCTCGGAAGGGGGACAGACGCAGGGCGGGTGTCCCCCTTTTGGGGGCAGGCAGGGATAGGCGCAAAGCGCCGCAAGGGGTGCAGCCCCTTGGACGGAACGCAGTGACGCAGAAACGGCAGATTGCTCCATTTGGCAATCCGCCGCTTTGCCTCGCAGAGCGCACGAATACATAGCCGGTAGGGTATGTATTCGTGCGCCCTTTAGTTCCTAAAGGGATTTTTCAATGACTAAATAATCAAATTAGCATTACCTCAGTATTTGTAAGTGCTTTTGTCAATGCCTACTCTGTACCAGAGGCTATCTATCCATAATTATAATATTTCTGGTATTCCGGCAGAATGCCGTATTCGTTGGTGATGACCTCTTTGGAAAGAGGCTGGTCGAATGGGACAGCGAGGTATGGAGAACCCTGAAACGGCTTTTTTCCCTGCCAGAGCTGTTCATATAGCTTCCATCGTTCTGCCGTCATGGATTTTGGGTCATTCTTATCCTCATGCTGCCAGAACTGGCCGCCCAGCAGATAGCTCTCCATCATTTCTTCCCAGTTCTGAAAAAAAGCCTGCGCCTTTGTCCCGGCATCTACACACAAATCCAACATTTCCTTCATATTGATGTAGCCTGCCAGATAGCAACATTGCGTGATATATGCGCAGCGTCCCATATCCCAGCCTAACAGGGCATTTTCCCCATAACGCCGCCATGCTGTCAGCATTTTCGGCAGATAGCTAGCTTCATCGGCTTTTGGATTAGTTTTGCGGGCCTCCTCAATGAGCTGGACTTCTGTAGCATCCTTATATTTATGCGACAAGAGTTCCATTTTCCTCCGATAGCTGGCACGCATTCCCTCGTCGATCAGGCTGCGCATTTCCTTTATAGCTGTCTCATGTCCTTGAATGCCCCAATAATCCCACAGCATTGTTTTAATACTTTCCCGGTCAAATTCGTTATTGTACCGCCAGCCAGCCAGTAGATGAAAATTTGTATGTTGACTTGCGGCAATCAGGATCGACCCTGCGGCATTCATCCAGCGCAATGTAGGGGATAGGGGATTATACTTCTCCATCCGTCTTTGCTTCGATTTATAGATATGATACAGAATACCGGCAAGACCAAGCCCTATGACTAAAGTAGCAGCCAGGGCGATAAAAGCCGTCATATCCCCCGTCAAAAAGCAGAGGATGCCTATTCCAATAACAAGCAGGATAACGAACACAATCGTACATCCCATATGATACCTACCTCCTTTCAGGGACTGACTTCTTATTTCGGACTGCTTTGTCCGGCTCTAATGAGAATTTCCTTTGCGCTGCGGAGAATCGCCGTATCGCCGGCAATCTTTTGACGCTGTTCTTCAACAGGAATATCTATGTAAATATGAAAAGGATTGCGAAGCTGGCTGCAAGTTACATACAGGGATTTTTCAGAAAAGGAAAGATAAACGTTTCCTTCCATAGCTTCCTGAAAAGCTGTAATCTGCTCCATCACCTGGGGTGTCAGGATGTAAAAAGCATTCTGCTCGTTCTCTGCAAACACCGCAAAATTTTCATTGAATACACTGTTTTCTGTCTGAATTGGCAACGGGACTCTGGTTTCCCTGAGTTTAGACAGAGCTTTTTTGGAAAACACCTGAACAAAACCCTCACTGATCTTCCGATTATCAAAATAGGAAAAAACAATAACCTGTCCCTCAAATAGAATTTTGGGGGTAGAACTTCTTGCGGAAGCTTTTTCGCCAGTGCAGACATTGACAGCCCGGAAGGGGACTCCATCCAACTTGCCGGACAGTTCATCCGACGATTGATAAAAGACCGACTGGCCTCCGGGGATTAACTTTAAACGGTTCATTTCCTCATAAGAAAGACCGCCTCCGGCATTGTAGCGCAGTTCGGAAAAATCCGGCAGTTGTCGGAGAGTGTCCAACACATATTTGTTTTTGAAATTGATACAAAAGAGGTCATAAGCTTTTTTATAGACCAGCATATAGTAAAAAACAAAAACAGCACCCGCAAAAATCACACTGAGCATCATGCCTCCGATCAGACCCCAAAAGGCCCCCTGAGTTGCTGGGTCTCCAAAGCCATATTCGCTGATGGAGACAAACAAAAATCGGTTTTTTACCAGTGTCAATCCTATAAATAAAATCAGGCACACCGGGAGCAGCTTCCGCAGAATCTTATGCTTTTTAACAGCGTTCTGCCGCAACTGTTCCAGCTTGACACCGCTGATATTTTGTTCCACCATTTTCATACATCTTTTTTCCTTTCTTCTCAAAACTGCACCTTAAAGTCTTTTTTCTTTTCTTCCACAGTATAAAACTTCGCTTCTTTCATACCATGAAGTTTTGCTAAAAGCAGATAAGGAAATGTGTTAATTCTCTGGTTATACAAAGATACATTAGAGTTGTACAACCGTCTCGCCGCTTGTAAGTGTTCTTCTGCGTCAAAAATATCCTGCTGAAAATGCTGCATGGACGCATAGGAATAAAGAGTTGGGTATTGCTCAGCCAGTGCATTGATGGCAGAGTTGACCCCGGTGAGTCCCTGCTGGGCGGAAGCAAGCAAGCCAAGTTTCCGATCCAGACTTACCTGATGTCCGATCAGCCCGTCGCCTCCCATACCCGGTGTTTCCGCTCCAAGAGAGTTATCTTGCCCTCGCTGCTGATCCAACTGCTGTCGGATTGTTTCCATCTGCTTTTGCTGTTCGGTAATCGTCTCGCTGATTGCTTTGACCGCTTCCTCAGACAGTTGTTTCTTTTCCTGAAATATGCTTTCGTTCAGTTTTTTTCCCGCGCGGGTAGATGTGACTTCTGTGTAGATTTGATACTCATGTGCCAGATACTTTTTTACTGCTTCAATTTCTTCTGACAGCATATCGTAGCGTTTCTCCAAAGCAACATCAATGCCTGCGCTGCCTTCCTGCACCTTGACGGAAAGCCGCCGCAAACGGTTATAGAATTTAATGTAAAGAATGAGTAGTACTGCGATGACTGCCACTAAAATAAATATCCACATTATGAACCCTCCCGTACATTGAAATGTTTTAATTAAACGCTCAATTTCATGTGTTTATTATAACAAACCTGAGATCTTTTGTAAAACGGTTTTGGGCGGCTTATTCTTCTGTTTTTCAACGGTTTAGCTTCTTGGAATGAGGACATAAATCCGGTTCGGCGCTCCAATCTCCCGGCGCACCCGTAGGAGCAATCCGGCGTCCTCCAATTCCCGCAAGGTTCGCTTGCAAGTCTGCGCGCTGCGCCCCAGCGCCGCCGCCAGTTCCACAATGGGAAATTGAACAAATAAAATTCCGTTGATGTCCTCCGTCCCCGCCGTATAAATCTCCCCCAGCAGACGGGCATACATAACCTTGGCGGTGCTGCTCACCGGCAGCCCCAGCATGGCCCCCGGCAGGGGCAGACAGGGCGGCAGGTTGGTGTCGGCGGTCATAAATTCCGTATTCATTCAGGTGTCCTCCTTTCCCTTGGCCCGCTTGGAATGGTAGTGGGGGCAGAGGATCACAATGGCCCGGAAGCTCTGTTTGCAGGCGTGGCGGCATTTCCGGCAAAGGCTGTTGTACGCCACCCGCCCGCGCTCGTTGAGGAAAAAGGATAGCTCCAGCTTCCTCTTTTTTGACATTCTTGGCATATTGGCTCCTTCATCAAAAAATCCGCCCATTTCAGCCGTAACAGCCTGAGTGGACGGACAGCAGGTTTTTGTGTTGCATTTCGGGGCGATTTTCAAGGAAAAAACAGCCGTAGAGCCGTTCTGAAATCCCCCGCAGTAGTACGGATAGGGTAAACTATGCCCTATCGGATTGTTGTGTTTCGGTATCAATTCGGTGTCCATATTTGCCGGTTCTCCCTAATGTCGTTCCTGCCCCTGGCTTTTTCAGCGGCGTTTCGCCCCCGTTGGTACGCTCGCTGCGGTCAAGGTTCCTCCACTTCCTCGCCGCAGGTCGCCGCGCTACATCGCCGGGGGGCATATCCCATACAGGCCGGTCATTCGATTGGATTTGATCCATCGATGAACTACCCATATCATAGACCATTTTTGTCCCCCCGCCCGTATGTCCATAAAGTAGGAAATCGACTCCAAAAACGAAAAATTCCACGATTGCGGAATGGTATGCTATAATGGAAGAAAACGGCGGCGCACAGGCGCAGGAAGGGGTGGCGATATGAAAACCCGCATTTCCGTACAGGAACGGTTGAAGGATTTAAGGGTGGAGAAAGGCTTGAAGCTGGAAGAACTGGCGGAACAGGTCGGCCTTTCAAAATCCGCCCTCGGCAGCTATGAGAATGACGAGGACAAGGAGATCAACCATGGCAGCCTCCTAAAACTGGCCGGATTTTATCAGGTGACGGTGGACTACCTGCTGGGTCTGACCGACAACCGAGCGCATGAAAACACGCCCCTTGCGGAGCTGCACCTGACGGATGAAGCGGTGGCCCTCCTGAAAAGCGGGCGGGTCAATAACCGGCTGCTGTGTGAGATCGTCGCCCATGACAAATTTGCGGAGCTGCTGGCAGACGCGGAAATTTATGTGGATGGGATGGCGACCATGCGCTTTCACGATATGAACACCGCTTTGGCCGCTGTGCGGGCTATGATACTGGAAGCCCATCCCGAAGCCGCCGCAGACCGCTATCTGAAAATCTTGGAAGCCGGACAGATACAAGAGGAAGATTTTTTCTGCCATGTGACGCACAAAACATGGGACGTCATTCTCCATGATATACGCAAGGCGCACGAAAATGACAGCGAAAGTGCGCCGGATACCACGCCTGCCGATGAACTTATACGGGAAGTACAAAAGGCCATGCAATCTCCGGGGGACAGGGTTCAGCAATTCACGGAGATATTCTGCAAGGCGTTCCGGCTCAAATACAAGCGGCTCTCACAAGAGGAACGAAGCCTTTTGAAAAAGCTGTTCAAGAAATCCCCGCTGATAAAACAGTCTGGTATGAACTTCCGGCGCAGGCCGTGGAAATAAAAACAGCCGTTGTAGGATTTTGTTCCTACAGCGGCTGTTTTTATTTATGAATCTTCTCCAACAAAAGACAGGATATTTTCATCAGTTTGTAATGTAATTGTTGCGCTTTCTGAATCATCAGAATAAACTCTTGTTCCATATACGCCTGTAACAGGCTCCTCTAAATTTTCAAAAGTTAATCCGAGTTTCGAAGAAGAATTGTCAATCTTTTCAAGCGAATATGTACCTGTCCATTCTTGTTTATGAGTGTTATCTGTTAAGATAAAACTTTTTTCTTCAAAACTCAATGTCAAATCCAATACTGGTATGTCATCATGCACTGAACCTGAGAATAACATATTACCATCTAAATCAGTAATAAATTCTAAAGACCAGTTATATGATGATACCGACCGAGTTTGGGAAGAATCACACGAACATAAGCCTACACACATAAAAAAACATACGCATATTGCCAATAACCGTTTCATTTTACCTATTACCAACCTTAATTCACAACTGTTTTGCATTTAATTAGGGAAGTGTCACAGGGTAAGAAATAGCGAAAGCTCCACCGCCTGCCAAGGCATTATTAGCGGTAGCAACACCAGAAACAGAAACCGTTCCCTTATCTCCGCTATTACCTGTTCTTCCAGTATCCACATCAGTTTCGATTGTTTCTTCACCGTCGGCTAATTCTGCAAATGCCGTATTGGTGGATTTTTTGTTCATAAGCACATTAACTGTACCAGTCATACCAGTGAACTCCGGTTTTGGAGATTCATACCACGGTACATACAACTTCACATGAACTTGAATCCCATCATCCTCATCATAAGTTGCATAAGAGTTAATACGAACATTAGCGACTGCTCTTTTGGTGACACCATCGGAAATCATAACATCGGTTAAGTATCCGTCATATTCTCCAATGACTACCGGCTGTTGAGTATCCGTTATTTCCGTTGTTGTTTCCGCTGCAAAAGCAGGAACCGCACTCACAGAAAAAAGCATACAAAACGCTACCAACGAGGTAAACAATCTTTTACTAAATTTTTTCATAAACAATGCTCCTTTCTAAAATGACCAGAACCTACATTTTTTGTATTCAGTTATTGGCAATATGCTACTAACCTGCAAGCACACTCTCAAATCATAAAATGTTTCAAATGTACTTGTTTTATTTTATGATAGCACTTATTTACATTGGGTACAATAGAAAATATACACAATTAAAATTTAATTTTTTGTGCAAATCGAATCAAATATAAAATTATATCGCTTTAGATATTGTCCTGTTCTAATTTAATCACATTCATAATACCACAATTCAAGGCTTCACAAATGCGAACCAGCGTTTCCATGCTGATATTCTTTCCCTTGCCCATGTTGGCAATCATATTTGTGGTAAGACCGGCGGCAAGCCGCAAATCCTCTTTCCTCATGCCACGCTCTTTCAGTGTGTTCCATAGTGGCTGATAACTAATGTGCATAGGCTTCCCGCCTTTCTTTCCATCGTCAAGTGTTTTATACCCATTATAGCAGAAATCTTGCGTTTCCACAATATTTCTTGACTACACCGCCGGTTCCGTCTGGATTGTGCTTTTCCTTTCTCCGCTTTTATTACATCTAATTAGCCATGAGCTGCTTCATGCCCTGAGACTTGTTGCATCTCACTGTGGGAAAAAATGTGGCTGTGGCCCACATTGTGCCGTTCCCGACCAGAGTGTCCATTCGGAGTTTGGAGGGTCATCTGGGATATCAAAGCCCCCCCAACATCAGTGTGTTTAACGTAAATTCGAATCTGTACACTTTAACTTAGCGGAACCGTACTCTGCGGGGCAGAGCTATCCGTATGTTGTTTCTAAGGTTAGAATTTATTTTAAAAGCAAAAGAGACGCGGTAATCTCTTTTTCTCCCAAAAAGCAAAGTAATGCTGAGATTATCCCGCACCCACCTTCCAAAAATGTATTCTTATCTTCCTCAATTTTCTCTATACTATTTCCAAGAAATTGATATCGCACATCTTTAAATCCATATTGATTAGTGTCATTATATGCTTCGACAATGTTTCTTATTAATTCAAGGCTTGCATCTTTTAATGCTCCATCTTGCGTTTTATCGTACAATAGCTTAAATATTAATGCAGTTCCTGCGAATCCATGGCATATTATAGGTGATGTGAGTTGCCAGATACTGTTACCGCTTTTTGCTATTTGAGTGATTTCGTTTAAAACCTCTCTGCATTTCATTGGCATATTTAAATATTCATAGGTACGATAAAGTGTATACAAAATTGAAATACTCCCATAGCACCAGCTCATTCTGTGATTATCATCTTTCCAGTAATCTTTTTTTACATAATCATTCACATCCATCATTCCCGGATAGTATACGATTCCCTGTTGTGACTCATACCGCACCTTATCCAATTCATTTAATATAACCCTTATTGCTTCATCAACCCTTGGCTTATTTACTCCATGTTCACCCAATTTGACTAGACTTGCTAGTACGCCCGTAATACCATGTGCCATTCCATAGTTGATGTGCCCATCAAGGAATCGTTCGTCACGCTTACTTAGGCGATCATCAGAAGGTACATACCACCCCGGAATCGGATACGCCTTAAATGAACCACAAACTGTAAGATCAACCAAATAACGTGACAATTTATGTGCCAGAGTTATGCTAAAATCATTTGGATACTCCAAAAGGAATTCAACAATTCCAGCGGCTCCCGAAATAACATCGAAATCTTGGGAATGCACAGGCTTACCTTTTTTTAAGAGAGCTTCAATATATTCACCAAGGTGAACATATATTGATTCGTCATATTGCCTCAGAAATTTTTTGTAATACCCTGTATTTTCCGAATAGAAATGTACAATATGACTATAAAATGTATGCCCACTACTATAAGAAAAATTTCTGATTTTTCCGCTGTACATATTCGACCGAAATGTTTCCATACATTTATATACAATTTCATCCCAATCAAAAGAGGTCGGTAACCTGGTGTATGCTTGGCCAATTGTTAGTACATTCGCAATTTCATCTAGATTTTCGCCGTTGCTTAAAAGATTATACATTTTTTCAAAGTATCGTCCCAGGACGTCTTCAACTTGAACTTTTAAATCGGAAGAAGAAAGAAACATATGACCAGATCCTATCTATTTTTTAATTTTTGTATTTGACAACTCAAAATCTTTACCAATAGGTAATTTAACACGAAATCAATAATAAAACGGGGGGAACAGACCTTCTTCGCCTGCTCCCCCCTATTGCCTATAGACAGAAAATTTGATATTTAACCAATTAGCGATCAAAAGTTCTGTCTTTCAGTGTTTATCTCCTACAAGCATTGCCACAATAGCTATGGCATGCGGACAGAGTCTGATCGCAGGTTCCTGTACAGCCCTGACTCGGCGTAGTACACGCATCTGTGCAGCCATCAGTACAGCACTGAGACAAAACCACAGAAATCGTAAGATCCACACAGATACTCCACGTGGCACATTCCAAACCGGACCTTGCATCTCCTGCATCGTTCACTGTATCGGCGTTCTTCCGGATATCCAAATCAAATTCATCGTATTTAGACATCATAGCACCTCTTTCATCAGCAAAGAATAAAGCTTGCACAACTTAGTCAAACCACTGGTATCACCACCTATATATTTTTTGAGATTAACGGACTCCCACATTTCGATCTTCATTAAGACAATTTTCGTATCAACGCAATGCTAATTGCTATAATCCCTACACTTAACACAATTGTCAAAAAAATACTTATTGGTTCTGACATTACCCTTGCAAAATAAAGTAAAATCGAATTGGTCCCGCCTAACAAATTGAATGAATTAATCGAAACATGCATAAGAATTGGATACAAAATATTTGACGTCAGGTAAACAGTATACGCCATAAGTACTCCATGTAAGAAGTAAACACCTGCGTTCAAAGGATTTAGATGAGCTAGCATCCAAATCAATGACGAAGAAACTATTGCAAATTTCAACGGATAATTGCTAACTAACTCCTTAAAGATAATACCTCTAAAAATGAATTCCTCCATTATTGGCAATAGAAATATAGAATTCACATAGTAAAAAATCTCCCGCATCGAGTAACTCTGTGCTTCTCCTACATCATTTGCAAAAGGGACAATAACGGTAAAAGAAAGTGCCATGCCAATTCCTAATACTATCGACATCGCTATTAACTTTATACCGGTTTTTTCGAAAGTGATATATCTTTTTGAAGCCACGAAAATAAGAACCAATGTTAATATATGAATTAATGCCAATAATCTTTCATCTGTTGTTACTAAAGCGCATAAGGATAAATATATAATATACGCTACACTCACACAAACCCCTTTTATTAAATATTTTTCATTCATTATTTCTTTCTCCATACGGACAAGATTGATATGGCGGAAGATCAAGTCCATTCCTATGGCACTCGAAAAACAGTAATAATCATGTAGTGTATCAAAGTATTAGAAATTGACCGACAACAGCATTTCTTAAAGAATTAACCGCATAGGTAATTCTCTACATCTTTACGGTTATATAATATCATATATTCTTTCAACATTCAAGAGATAATTTTGTTCTTTTGGCCTATTTCATGCTATTATACTGATAAAATTCCTGTGATAGAAAAACTCACAAAATTAGTCGATTTTTGATATCCCAAAATATATTAAATGTAGCAATTACTCCATTTGTGAGTGACGAATGGTCCAATACTCGGACATGTTGGTTGCGATTGAAGAAAAATGTTATCCCTTCACAAGTTCATTTGAATCCTTCATAAGATCTTGTGCCTTCATTTTGTTCTTTTGATTTGAAGACTTTTGAACTATTGATGAAGGCAGCCGGCAGTTATGCAATAATACTGTTGGACAAATACCAATATGGAGGCTGTTTTAGCGCCCTGAAACTTTTCTCTCATAGGTCAGCAATAGGCCTTTTACTTTAGTTTTACTACACAGTTTTAAGTGTTGAAGCATGTCCCGTTTTCACAGTGGAAACCCGTAGTAATTGAGGTTTCGCATCGGAGCACGGGAAGGCAGCGAAAATTTGCAGACAAGTGGCGCCATCGTACTTGTTAGTTCCACTGCAACCTTTGCTCTCATCAAGACACTTGCCGGCAACAATAAAGTCAACCACATCAAGTCTCACATCTTTCGAATCAATTTTCTCCGGCATCACCTGTTTCTAACCTCTTGACAAGGCCTAAAGTCACAATGTATAAATCCACATCGACGGTAACCTGTCACTTGACTATGTTTTAAACGATCATACTCTAGTATGGCACAATTAATCCCGTATACACAAACGATTTCAAATGAGCAGTCCGCCAATTCTTAATACAAAAATAGCAAATAGTTGCGGCACTCCTCCTTTAAATCTTGTCAACATCCCCCACATGCCAGACCGATATTCTGTGGTTTCGGTTATTCCAGTGAGAGTGTATCTACGCCAATCTCGCAACGGTGGCACAGCAATATAATGGTCGTTGCAGTCTTAGCGTCCTCCTGGTTAGCCCACGGCACAATTTGCTGGCGTTCGTTTGGGGATTTCCCTACATGAAAAATAGCTATTCACAGAAGATATGTCCGGAAACGTATTTATTGACTATTTTACAAAGACAAGACAATTCCTGAGTATTCCTATTCACGATTTGCTATTTTCAAGTCTGCAGTATAAAGTTCATTATAAATGTGGCAATTTTTAAGCAAATAATCATGAGTCTCGAAACCCACAACTTTCCCCTCGTCAATTACCATTACTTTATCTGCATAAAATGGAACATTAGATACTCGATGTGTTATTACTATGCAGATCCGATTTTTTGCAATTTGTTTTATGGCCTTAAAAATATTAATTTCTGAGATCGCATCCAATGCTGCATTAGGTTCATCCAAAATAATCAATTCTGCATCTTTAAACAGAACACGTCCAATTCCCACCTTAATCCATTGTCCTCCAGATAGGTTTTTACCATTTTCAAACCAATTTCCCAGCTGCTGTGTTAGCTCTAAATCCATATTAAGGCCTATGGACTCAATTATTCGCTTCTGCTTGTCACAGTTACTTAAGTTATCAATATCACTTATTCCAATGTTTTCCCCAAGAGATAATTCGTATTTAGTGAAATCTTGGAACAAGATTGAAATTTTTTTCCTAAGTTGGTCCTTGTCTATTTGTCTCATTTCTATTCCATTAATCCTTATGCTGCCTTCATAATCATTATAAAGAACAGATAATATTTTTGCTAAGGTCGATTTTCCTGCCCCGTTTTTTCCAACGATTGCAACGATATCGCCTTTACTTAAACTGAAACTCACATCTTTTAGTGCATACCTATTATTGCTATTATATCTATAAGACAAATTTTCAACAGTTATTGTATTTATTTCATCTATATGCTTTTCCATACGTTTTATTTGTTCTTCTTCCGGCATGTCCAAAAACTCAAATATTTGGTTAATGTACAGATTATCGTTGTAAATTGCAGAAATCTGGGCTAATAGCTGCTTAAGCGTTGATTTAATATTACTTGAAACGTTAATATAAGCCACTGAGTCTCCAATCAAAATATTACCTGCGTATGTATCAAAAATAACGATGCAAAACAGTACTCCCATACAAAGTTCATCCAAAATGGAAATCAATAAACTAATTTCGGATGATTTCTTGTAATAAGATTTATCCTGTTTAAAAAAATCGTCATATATCCCCTTAACTTTATGAATAAAATATTCCGCTAAATTATATGTTCTAATTTCCTTAAAAGCTATATCGTTAGTTAACAAATATTGGAAATACCATTTTTTCCTTTCTTCCTCAGTACGATAACGTAGCATCTCGTACCGTTTTTTGTTCAATCTATTTGCAAGAAAAGTACTAAAGCAAGCATTAGGGAGAATAAGAAAAATTGACCACCATTTCCAAGAAAGTATGATGGCGCCATAAGATATAAAAGTAATAGATAATTGGATTATTGAAAGTATATATGAAATAAATGGATATATTTTGTTACTTGTCTGAGCTCTTTGAATTTTGTTATAAGCTTCCGGATTTTCAAAGGACTTAAAGGACAGCTTACCCGCCTTATCTAGAATCATAATGTTAATAGTTTTATTAAGTTTGTATTGAAACACAGAAGTATAGTATTGACTAAATATAGTAAATAATGAAACCAAAGCATTACATGCAACATAAACAATTATCAGTCCAACAACCTGACTAAATGAATAAACGCCCGTTTGGATTCCATTTATTATCGATTGGGTTAACAGCAGAGAAATAGATGGTGTTATACCAAGTAATACTGTTGAAAATAGCGAAAACGCCAAAAACTTTTTATCGATTTTTATTAGTATCCCTAAACATCTTTTGTAATTACCGAGAATGTTTAGGATGGTATCGCCAAAACGGACCATTGCCATACTTCCTCCTTTTCATCCGGTCAACATGATGTTACATCCAACTAAAACTAAACTTGCAACTATGACAAGTCCTCGAAGACATTCTATCATATTATACATTTTTTTTAAACACTGTTTTGACATATTGTTCGCAATGCGCATAAGTGGTATACTGTTATTAATTCGTAGGCTCCAAGTTTAGCACCGAAAACACTTTCGGCTATAAAAACATAACATAATGAAAGGATGATTAACATGCAAAATGAATTGTACCAACCAAATGAATATGTAGTTATCCGTACTCCTATTAATTCTACTGAAGAATTCTGTCATCTTTTCTCAAATGCCAAATTGACAAAGCAGCGAATTCAAAATCTTAAAGAAGATTCTTGTTTTCGTGAATTATTGAAAACTGCGTCGCATGACTTAGCCCAATACTTTTTGGATGAAAACGCAGCTTGCACTGACAAGCTTCTACATAGTGGAATAAAATATGCAATCCGTTCATCTTCGCGATGCACTCCTTATGGATTATGCGCGGGTGTCTCTTTGGCGAAGCTTGGAGAACACACAGATATCTTGTTAGGAAACAAAAACAGTTTTGTGAAATTTTCTCGCCCTGATATGGAATGGCTATTTTCTATTATTCATAAAATAATTTCTGATAAGAATATTTTACCATCTCTAAAGGTATGTAGCAATCCGTATATATACGAAAAAGGATCTCGTCTTATCAACCCTTGGCATGTTGATCTGGCCGGAGTTGGATCAAAAGAGACGCAAATATCAATCCGAAACAGCCCGCTAGTACAGCATGTACTTAGTTTATCAAAATCTTATATTCTATATGATGATTTGCAACATATCATTCTTTCTGAGAGTAGCACCGCAAACGAGTCTAAGGTGACATCATTCCTTAACAATTTAATAGATAGTGAGTATTTGCTGGTAAATTTGTATCCCAACCTTGTAAACAACAATCCATTGGAGCATGTAATAAATATCTTACAGCATATTCCCACGGCCAAACATTGGTATGAGCAGTTAACGGAGATTAAATCTTTGTTGAACCAATATTCCTCCTCTTCGATAGGCAACTCCGAGGCAATTTTGAACGAATTATTCAACAAGATGCAACTCTTGAGTCCCAAAAAGGACTACATACAGGTGGACTTAAAGAAACCCTTGGCAGGATCTACTTTGTGTAATAAAGTATCTAACGAAGCGCAGAAACTCATAACACTACTCCTTTCACTTAGCGCCAAGCAGGAGACTTTGCCACAGATAGATACCTTTAAGAATCAATTTATCGAAAGGTACGGATATGATGTCGCAGTGTCTATCTTAAACGTTTTCGATAATGACATGGGAATCGGTGCACCGAGTGGTTACGCTTTTCCCCGCTCTAAACAACAAATATCTTTTTCTGGAACAGGAGAAACTCCGCTAGGGAAATTTTTGTTTTATAAGGTACAGTATGCGCTCAGAAACAATTTGAGTGAGATATCTTTGAGTGATGACGAATTAAAAGAATTCAAATCAGATATTGACATCACAGCGGCACCCAATTCTGTAGAATTGTGTTTTCAAATTATTTCTGACAGTGTGCATGACCTCGATGATGGGCTATTCTATTTAATGCCTACTGGTTTTATAGGTTCAGGAGAAAGCGGAAAATCATTTGGCAGATTCAGATATATGTTTAACGATGAGTTATCTTCACGTACACAAATCAGTGAAACCGATAAATCTGACGCCTTGATTGATGTTGAATTGTCTGAATACCCAATGCACAAACGTAACTGTAATGTTATGCTTTGCTCATCGTCATATAAATATCAATTGTCACTAGATATCCCTTCTGATATTGACAACAGTATCGATATCAAGGACATATATATCGGAGTGGATTCTACAACGAATTCGTTTTATTTAAAATCTTCAAAACTTAATAAGAGACTCCATATTGATAAAAGCAATCTCTTTAATTGTATGCTGGGCAGCAACATCTTTAGATTCCTATGCGAAATTAATGAGATTCCGTTCTTGCCGATTAGTAGAACTTATGGTATTTTCCAATCCTTACCTGGTACATTTATTCCCAGAATAACCTATAATAGAATAATATTGTCTCCCGCAAAATGGCGAATCCCCTCTCTTATTATTAAACAAGGCACTGAAGATTTTAATCGCTTTAAAGACGCTTGGGGGATACCAGATATCGTCTATATGGTACAAGGCGATCACAAATTGCTTCTAAATCTTAAAAATCCATACCATATTCAACTGCTAATTGAGCTAAACTCAAAAAAAGCTGATGATGTGGTATTGACGGAAGCTATTGGTTATAATGATAGTTCCTGGTTAAACGATGTTAACGGGTCCCCCTTCGCCAACGAAGTTGTCCTTTCTTTCCTTAAAAAGCACGAAAGCAAAAACGATAATGTTAGCGAACCCAAAGCCTTACAATTAAAAAATACTCCGAAAGACATCTGTCACTCCTTATACGATAACAATTCTTTTCTTTTGCCTGGTGCGAACAAATGGGTTTACATAAAAATATATTGTACCCGTGATTCAGCCGACGCATTAATCAGCAATGAAATGTACGATTTCTGCAAATTCCTATGTGATTCCAAATTGATTGATCGTTATTTTTTTATTCGCTATTTAGACCCTGATTTTCATATCCGTTTACGCCTAAAACTTTTGCAAAGCTTAGACACAATACTTCCTTATCTTTCTAAATGGCAAAATGAAATCAAAAAAACGTACTTCGTCTCGAAAATTCAAATTGACACCTATGTGCGAGAAACATGGAGATATGGAGGCCTAAAAGTTATTGACCTCGCCGAAGAGGTCTTTTTTCGAGACAGTGAAGTCATTATACAAGCCATTCAAGGAAATCGTTTTTGTAGTTTAGATAACGACAATGATGTTTTATTTGGAATCTTAAATGTCTTATCTATCGCACAATCCTTCGGACTAAACAGGATGGATCTTGAAATGTGGCTTTCTCAAAGTATACCTTCTTCTAGCTATAGAGATGTTTTCCGTGCTCAAAGGAAGGAGATTTTAGACGCCATAGCTTTATTCTATTCGCACAAAAAACCTATTGGAAATGTAGAATTGTCTAGAAGACACCATGTAATCGCTCTGTACAAGCAGGCCCTAGATACCGCCGATGTCGAAAACACTTTAACGGCTTCTAAGGCTAGCATACTTTCCAGCCTAATCCATATGTCACTAAATAGGATGCGCGGTAATAATCACTGGGAGCAAAAAGTTAGATCTCTTTGTCGTAATGGGCTTTATGCATATAATCAAAGAATCGCACATCACGTTAAGCGTGGTAATTAATGAGATATGATTTTTAACATATTGCGCATGACGTCTTTGCTTGCCATCCTATAATACTAATGTAATGTTAGCATAACGTTTTTGAAAACAGATAAACACTCCAGTTGAGTTGAGAGGGCTTGTTTTCAGCAATCGCAGCGGACTAGTCCTCTCTCCTTTCCTTTTCAATTTGCGAAACTTATTGTACCTATTACAATAAGTTCGGACAGGAACACCGGATAGCCAGTCCGGTGTTCTTTCCGTCCCGTGCCTTAGCTAGAATAAGATGAGCAACTAGCTGACCAACTGTACCTTGGGTTTACATACCCGCAGATAAGACTGCTAGTCATCCTCTTGTTGCAACGTTCGATTTGAGCAGGTTGAGCCACCGAATACCGGAGAGTTCGCGTCACGCAATAGATTGAATCGTCAACGAGAAAAGATGGATTCCGGTTGCAGGTTCTTTGTGTCGGAGGAATGTGAATGAACTGCGTTGGCATCGATGTTTCCCATGGTAAGAGCATAATTGTGGTCATGCGCCCTTTTGGAGAGGTGGTTGTCTCGCCCTTTGAGGTGCTTCACACCGACAGCGAGCCAAGCAAGCTGGCAGGGCTGCTAAAAAGTCTGGACGGTGAGACCCGTGTGGTGATGGAATCCACAGGTTATCACCACACACCTGTGGCCTGGCTGCTCCACGACGCGGGCCTTTATGTCTCAGTAGTCAATGCAATGCTGGTGCATGACTACGGAAACAACAGTTTAAAACGAGCCAAGACCGACAAGAAGGATGCCGTGAAGCTGGCCAACTGCGGCCTTGATCATTGGCTCACACTGCCGAGATATGTCCCTGAGGAGGATACCCGGCTCATGCTAAAGACCTGCTACCGGAAGTACCAGCAGTATTCTAAAGTACAGACCATGCTGAAGAATAACTTGATCTCCCTGCTGGACATTGCTTTCCCGGACGCAAACCGCCTGTTTACCAGTCCGCCCCGCGCCGATGGCAGCGAGAAGTGGGTGGACTTTGTAGCCGCTTTTTGGCATTGCGAGTGCGTCTGCAACCTGTCTGAGAAGGCTTTCACCGCCAAGTACCATAAATGGTGCAGAAAGCACAGGTATAAATTCTGCGAAGATAAGACGCTGGACATTTATTCCTCTGCCTGTGGACACTTCGGTGTCATTCCAAAAACGGATACGTCAAAACTTTTGGTGGAACAGGCAGTTTTCCAAATCCGGGCAACTTCAACCACATTAGCTGCTCTCAAGCAGGAGATGCAGTCTCTGGCAGCTTCTCTTCCGGAGTATCCTGTGGTTATGGGGATGTTTGGTATTGGACCTGCCCTCGGCCCCCCACTCATGGCTGAAATTGGCGATGTACGTCGGTTTCATTCCAAAAAAGCGTTGGTTGCCGTTGCGGGCATCGATGCCCCTCCTTACCAATTCGGTCAAATGGACGTCCGTAGCCACAGTATTTCCAAACGGGGATCTGCCTCGCTGCGCAGGACGCTCTTCCTAGTGATGAGTGTCATCCTGCAACACGCTCCAATGAATGAGCCGGTCTACCAGTTCATGAACAAGTAACGCTCTGAAGGCAAGCCCTACCGTGTCTACATGATGGCCTCTGCTAACAAGTTTCTTCGCATCTATTACGCTTCTGTGAAAGCCTATCTGGATTCTGCAGAACACAACTGATTTTCCTATGCTTTGCCAGCTGGATAGTCGCCATTTCGATTTTGAGATGCTCAGCGGCTCAGATTAGTGCGTCCCTTTTCTTTGCTCGTTCCCTTAAAAGTTTTACTTAGCTTTTATTAGCAGGTCTTATCTTTGAAACATACGCAGAAGTCAAAAAGTTTTTTTGCACAACTAACCCGCACACTTTTGAAATACATCTGCCAATATATTATCGCCCGTTTATAGCGGTAAGACACTATCGTCTTAAGAGTTCCACTATAAACGGGCGATTTTATAAATGTGAGCGCAACAGTTCAGTAACTAGACCTTTCACGAATACATGTATTGTTTCACACGAACTCCATCAACGACAAGCAGCCCCACAATAAGAATGAGTTTCGGACGGTTCTCCAGGCTGACAAGGTCCCGTGCAACCATCCGAGCACCCCATAGTAATATCGCAAATATTACCCGGAGTGCAGAGCAGTTCCGTAGCATGGCAAATGGGGCCATATGTGCAATTACAGGTAACGGTCACGGGAATCACCGACTGCGGATCAACAGGGCCAGAATTATGGGTGGATCTGATATCCAGATCGAAATCATTGTAGTTAGACATATGCAGATGCTCCTTGCAAATATGTTTGTTAGATTTCTGAACTATCACGCTCACATAATTATTCATAAAATTCTTTGTTATGCTTAATTGATAAGTAGATGGGCCAGGACGTAGTCGCAAGAATATTGTCGTGCCCCCAATGCGAGCAGAATTCCAGAAGTGCCAGATAAGAGGCTCAAATCATCCTCTATTATGTATTCGCCCTTTATCCAATCGAAATTTTGAAAGCCATACTTCACTTTCAAAGAATTCATGGTACATATTTTTCTTTGTAGACGTTCTATTGCCTCCAGAAATGCACAATTTTGGGTGTCGCGGTAAAAGGATTCAAATAGGAGCAGCGCACCAGCATATCCATGGCAAATTGTTGGCGATTCAAATAAATACATCTCTAAGGGCATTTGTGAGAACCTCATAGCCTTATCTACCGCCCATTTCTGAAGCCTCTCATTTTTAGTAGCTTTTGATGCCAGAAAGATGATTCGTAAGATACTTAGCGCTCCATAGCACCAACTCAATCTTTTGTGTGGAGAAACCGTAGAAGGCAATTGCAAATATTCTTCTCCAGTTATGGAAGATGGCCAATAGACTTCTCCATCGGGTTGCTCTTGTGCATATTGCAAAAAGAACTCAATTAACCGTTCAATTGCTTCTTCTAGACCAGGATGGCTTACCCCCTGCAGTTTTGAGATTGAAAGAACAGCTAAAGGGCCAGCAATGCCATGAGAAAGTCCGAAATTCACCATTCCTGAACAGAAATTCTTTCTTTCTTCAGGTGGAAAAACATTTTCTTCTTTTATGTACCAATTAAGAACAGATTCTCTATTATCTGAAGAGTATTGTGAAAGATGAATTAATGTGGCAACTGCTTTTTGAATCGGGTTCCGATACAAATCAATGTCCGTAAGAAGTAAGTAACGAAGCATACCGGATAATCCCAATATGGCATCATAGTCACGCATACTTATTGATTTCGAGTCAATTTTTTCCAGAAGTACCATAGATTTTCTATCAACGCCTGATGCTACAACCTCATTAACTGATTTGATCAAATTGTGATATGTACGGGGGAGTTGAGCGATTGAGAGCAGAATACTGAGTGCGTGTTTTTGCCTTAGCTTCTGAACTACCAGCGTTTTTTGTGCTGGCGTCGCTCGTCTTCCAAAACCAAGGCTTGCAAATTTTTTAGGTAGTCATTCTCCGCACGCAGTCGCTGCACTTCGGCCAACAGATCTTCTTCTACCTGCTTCGGCAGCTGCTTTGGCGGACGACCCTTACTGCTGCGGCCACGCCGTTCGACGGCAAAGCCTTCCGGCCCTTCCTCCAGATAGATTCGCTCCCATGATTTGATTCGATCTCTGCTGTTTACCTCAAATCTACGACAGGTTTCGCTGTAACTTAATTTCTCTTCCTGCATGGTTTCAATCACCAGTTTTTTGAATTCCGGCGTATATCGTTTGTTTGGTACTCCTTTTGGCATAGCAAAACACCCCACTTGTTAGATAGTATACCATACTGTCTAACAAATGGGGTGCAGTTCACCAATCGTGGTGGGTTTCTTTATTGAGAATCAGTATTCTCCGATTGTGTATAATTATGAAATGTCAAAAGAGCATGAAGAATTGTACTATTTTGAAACAGTTCAATTTGCAAGTAAAGTTTCTGCATCTCCTGATTTGGATTTTATCCTTTTTGGTAGTTACTGTAACGGGAGGCCACAAATATTTTATATCGATCGTGAAAGCTATAAGCATATCGGTGAATCTACTGATTTAGAAAATGCCGATTTACATTTGTCGCCGCTAAATAAAAGCGAAATCACCGTATACGGAAAATTTTAACTGTCCAAATTCAACGCAATCACCTAAATCACCAATCATTTTTGTGGTGGATAATAAAGGCGCGCCATGCGAAAAGCTGTTTTAATTGGAAATGGAGTTATATCCCAGCTAATACCCGCGCATCGTAATTCAGAGATGATAACTCGTTTTAAGTCTTATAACAATGGGATTATACGAGCAGGTGGATTATGACTTTAGCGGCCCACTTCAGCTACAAGACCTTTTTGGCAGAGAATATGTGACTATGGGTGGGGTTATTGACCACCATTTGACCACTACTGTGCAATCACATATCAAAATGCCGAAAAAGCCTGTTGTGATAACCGACAACAGGCTTTTTCTTGTTTTGGCAGCAAATGTGCAGAACCAACAAAATTCACATTCCTACGTCCGGTTGCGCCGTCCTGTCGTAGTTCTCCGACTGAATGCCTATTTTCAACTGCGCTACTTTATATTTTGAACCACTAAAATCGCCGTATTATCGTTTGTATTTTTTGGCGCGCCGTTCGATTTTTTCATCTCTATTGAGGGTCGTTTTTTGCGATGTTGAACTACGACTCTTGAGCGATGCTCAACTCAGCTAAACTTCTTCTAAATATATCTTGCGCAAGCCTTGCTTTTTGTATAAGATAAAAATATACAAATATTATCTGCGCATCTAGGATACGTTTGGAGGGCTGTACATGAATGACGCCACAGAAATCTACATCTTAAAAAAACGCATTGCCTATCTGGAAAGTCTTCTCTCAGCCCACAATATTTCCTTTGATGCTCCCAGTAGTCAAAGTATAATTGCTCCGATTTCTGTGGTCATCAGCCCAACCCATGCCCGTTTCTTCTATTCCTTATTCCACGGGCGCAGTGACGTCTACGCCAAACGTGCGGTGATGAAAAACGGAAAAGCCGGGTATTTTCCTGTTTGTGAAAATCTGTGGCGATACGGTGTCTGCCCAAAAGCAGACCGTCAAAAGGTCAAGTGTGCGTCCTGCCCCAATCGCAGCTGGGCGCCGCTGAATCAGCGCGCATTGATGGCGCATCTGACCGGAGAAAAATCCGATGGCAGCGACGTGATCGGCATCTATCCTCTGCTGCCGGATGACACCTGCCGGTTCCTCGTTTTTGATTTTGATGACCATAAAGCATCCCCCGGCACGGTGTGGCAGGAGGATGTGGATGCTTTGCGCCAAATTTGCAGCCAGAACAGTGTGCCTTGCTACGTGGAACGTTCCCGTTCCGGCAGCGGCGCACATGTCTGGCTGTTTTTTGATGCACCGATTCCCGCCGAGCTGGCGCGCAGATTCGGATCAGCGCTGCTTACTAAGGGCGCGGAATCCGTCAATTTAAAAGACTTCAAAACCTATGACCGTATGCTGCCTGCACAGGAGCATTTGCCCGAGGGTGGTCTTGGCAACCTGATTGCGCTGCCACTGCAGGGGCAGGCGCTTCGGCAGGGCAATAGTGCATTTGTGGATGAAAGCCGGAACGCCTATCCCGATCAGTGGGAATATCTGAAATCCGTACAGCGGATCAGCAAGGAATTTATAGAGAGAAAAACAGCACTATGGAGTGCGGATGGTGAATTAGGTACACTTTCTAAAATAGAAGATACTGAAAAGCCGTGGAAAAATTCATCTCAGGCTTTCCATTCGGAGGATGCCGGACAGCCGCTTTCTATAACACTTGCCAACGGCATTTACATTGACACCGCAGGCTTGAAGCCTCGTCTGCAAAACGCCATGCGGCGGCTGGCTGCCTACAGCAACCCTGAGTTTTATAAAAAGAAGGCGCTGGGGTTTTCCACCCGAAATATTCCGCGCATCGTTTTCTGCGGAGAGGATGTCGGGAAATATATCCATCTGCCGCGCGGCTGTGCGGAAAAGTTGACCGCGCAGCTGGACTCTGTTGGAATTCCCTACACAGTAAGTGACGAACGCCAAACAGGTCGTGAAATCAAGGCGGATTTCAAAGGCACCCTGTACCCGCAGCAGGCAGACGCCGCCGCGAAAATATTGGAACATGATACCGGCGTGCTCTGCGCCGCAACTGCCTTTGGTAAGACCGCTGTCGGTGCGTATCTGATAGCACAGCGCAAGGTCAACACGTTGGTTTTGGTTCACAACTCCGAGATTATGAAAAATTGGGTGGAAGATTTTGAAAAGTTCCTGCAAATCGACGAGGATCTGCCGGAGTACATCACCTCAAAAGGGCGGCGCAAAAAGCGTAAAAGCGTCATCGGCACACTGTCCGGCGGACGCAATACGCTGGGCGGGATATTGGATGTTGCCATGATCACGTCCCTTGGGCAGAGCGACGACGTAAACCCGCTTATCAAGAATTACGGCATGGTCATCATGGACGAGTGCCACCACGCCGGGGCTGCTATTGCTGAAGATGTGTTGAACGCCGTTAATGCAAAATACGTTTACGGGCTGACTGCTACACCCAAGCGCGACGACGGGCAGGAGCAAAAAATCTTTATGCAGTTTGGTCCCATCCGCTACCGCTATACAGCCAAAGACCGCGCGGTTGCGCAAAATGTACGGCATTTTGTCTACCCGCGTTTTACGCGCTTGTTCGCGCCAAACGCAAACAAACTCAGCTACAATCAAGCCCGCCGTGCCGTGGTGGGTAGCGCGGTACGCAATGAGCTGATTCTGACCGATGTGGTTTCCTGTCTGCAAGCCGGCCGCACACCCTTGGTGCTGACCAAAGAGAAAGAACATGCGGCGTTTTTGTACGCACAGCTGAAACCTAAAGCCGACCATACTTTTCTTTTGCAGGGCGGCAGCAGCGCCAGACAAAAAGAAGATCTGCGCGCCGAAATGCGGGCAGTTCCTCCAAACGAAAGTGTTGTGCTGGTGGCCATCGGGCAGTACATTGGCGAAGGATTCAACTTTCCGCGGCTGGACACGATGATGTTGACGATGCCCATTTCGTGGCAAGGCAACGTGGAGCAATATGCGGGTCGTTTACACCGCGATTACGAGGGTAAGCGAGATGTTATCATCTATGACTATGTAGATGCGCACATTCGTGTGCTGGAGTCCATGTATTACAAGCGATTGTGCACCTATAGGCGTATAGGATATGAAATTCTTGCTGCTCCTAACGAGGAAAAGCAGACTGTCAACGCAATTTTTGACAGCGAAAGCTATCTGCCTGTTTATGAAAAAGACTTGATGCAGGCACGCAAGAGCATCTATATTGCAAGCCCCGGATTGAACAAAAACAAGGTCCGGCGATTGATTGCGCTGGTAGAGGAGCAACAGACTGCCGGGGTGATTGTGACTGTCATAACGCGACCTGCCGAGAGTTACCCCCAGACTCGCGTAGAGCCAATCAAAGCGCTGCAAACTGCGCTGACGGCGGCGGGGATTTACGTTGTGCCACAACCCGACCTGCACACCCATTTTGCAGTTATTGATCAGGAGATTGTGTGGTACGGCAATACCAACCTACTATCACGCGATAAAGAAGATGACGGTCTGATGCGTATTGGCAGCAGGGATGTGGCGCTCGAGTTGTTGGAGGAAATAGGTCGATAGTTTGGCAAACAGGATTTACACCGTTGACTTTTTCACGGTATCGTGATATAGTGATAGTAAGGAGATGATCGACATGCCAGTATTATCAAGATTCTATGGAATTATCATTCGTATGTATTTCCTGCAGAGTGAACACAATCCGCCGCATATTCACGCCATCTATAACGATGATGTTGCAGCCATTGACTACATGACAGGTGAAGTTCTTGAAGGCTATCTCCCTCCGAAAGCGCTGGCTATGGTGCGCGAATGGATTGCGTTGCATAAGGATACTTTGCAGGAAATCTGGGAAACGCAAGAGTTTAAGAAAATTCCGCCACTGGAGTAAGGAGGTTTCTTCTATGTTCCATAAGGTTAAAAGTGTATCACCTCTCCCTGATTATAAACTGAGTGTCGGTTTCAGCGAGGGAGTCGTAAAATTATATGATGTCAAGCCTCTGTTTGAAAAGATTCCTGCTTTCACCTATCTGAAAGAGCACCCCGAAGAGTTTGCCTGTGTCAGCGTTGATGTCGGCGGCTACGGCATTATCTGGGGTGATGAATTGGACTTGTCCTGTGATGAATTATGGGAGCATGGTGAGCGGGTCAATACACCTTTTGATGGATTGATGTCTTTCGGGGATGCAAGCGAATTGTGGGGACTGAGTGAAAGCACTCTGCGAAAAGCCGTCTCTTACGGAAAACTTGTGAACGGCGTAGATGTCTGCAAGTTCGGAAAGCAGTGGGTTGTATCAAAAGCAGCTATGAAAAGAGCTTATGGTGAGACTAAGAGGTAATGATCCTTTTCCATCTGTTTGAAAAATTGACCACCATTTGACCACTACTGTGCAACGACACCACAAAATACCGGAAAAGCCTGTTGTGATAACCGACAACAGGCTTTTTCCTGTTTTGGCGGCAAATGTGCAGAACCAATAAAGTTCACCATTAGGTGAGTTCTTTCACAATTTCCAGAACATATGCTGCGGACAGCGTGCTCGGCAGTACTACGGATAGCTCGCCCTTTCGGATCTGAATTTTCTCCAACGATGCCTCTGCCGGAAAATCGCTGTCAGCTTCTGGTGATGCAATCCTTACCGGAACGATTGCCTGTCGTTCCATGACTCGCTCCGCAGCCTCATCCCTAAGCTGCGCCTGCCAGCGCATGAAGCTGGAATAGGCAATTCCATTCTCGGAACACCATGTACGGTTGTCTTTTCCACTCTGAGCACATTCCTTGATAAGTTTCAGATAGTGCAGCTTCTTTAATTCGCGATATGCGCCTGCCATATTTTCACTCCGTCCTCTGAGGTATATTAGACTTCTAAGATTGTCTCTTTAACAATTTGAGACTTCCAAGGTTTGCGGATCTTCTCGGACTTCTCAGACTTCTTAGAATCTATTATCGCACTTAATGGAGTCATTTTACAGACAGGTGATTATGGATCGCTTACGATACATCGGCAAAATAACAGCACAGCCCCCGCCAGAAACTCATAGAGCTTGGCGGGGGCTGTACCATTTTAATCAGCCAATATTTAAATCAGGCCCATCAGGCTGGGCAGGCCCAGAGACAGAGCCGGGATGTAGGTGACGGCCAGCAGGGCGGCAATCAGTGCCACAAAGTAGGGGATCAGCTTGGACGTGACCTGCTCAATGGAGACATGACCGATGCCGCAGCCGACGAACAGAACCGAGCCGACCGGCGGGGTGATGTTGCCCAGGCACATATTGAAGATCAGCATAACGCCGAACTGGATCTCCGTCATGCCAAAGCTGGTGGCGATGGGCAGGAAGATCGGGGTGAAAATCAGGATGGCCGGGGTGATGTCCATGAACATGCCGATGACCAGCAGGATGATGTTCATGAGCAGGAAGATGATGTACTTGTTTTCAGTCAGGCTCATCAGGCCGTTGGAGATGGCTGCCGGGATGCCGGAGTAGGCCATAACGAAGGACATGGCGGAGGAGGCAGAAATCAGGAACAGGATGATGCCGGACGTTTTGGCGGAGTTGAGCAGGATGCCAAGGAAGCCTTTGAAGTCGATGCTTTTATAGATGATGGAAAGAATCAGGCAGTAGAGAACCGCGACACCTGCGCCCTCAGTGGCGGTGAAAATACCGGAGACGATGCCGCCGATGACAATGACGATCAGCAGCAGAGACGGCACGGCGTCCCAGACGGTCTTGGCAATGCTCTGGCTGTGGTCAATGCCGGTGGCTTTCATGCCAGCCTTTTTTGCGCCGATGAACGCAACGACCATGCAGCACAGGCCCATCAGGATGCCGGGAATGTAACCGGCCATGAACAGCGTGGAGATGGAGACACCGCCCGCGACGGTGGAGTAGACAATGAAGGCAGACGTCGGGGGAATCAGCAGGCCGGTGGGGGCGGAGGCAATGTTGGCGGCGGCGGAGTAGGCGGGGTCGTAGCCGTTTTCTTCCTCAATGGGGCTGATGCAGCCGCCCATGGCGGATGCGGCAGCAACGGAGGAGCCGGACAGCGCGCCGAACAGCATGTTGCCCAGGATGTTGGCCTGCGCCATGGAGCCGGGGATCTTGCCGACAAACAGCTGGGCAAAGTTGACCAGGCGCTTGGCAATACCGCCGTTGTTCATGATATTGCCGGCCAGAATGAACAGAGGCACAGCAAGCAGCGAGAAGCTCTCCACGCCGGAGTTCATCTTCTGCATCGTGATAAAGGTGATCTGGTCCCAGGACAGGGTGGACATGGCGGTCACGATAGACGACGCCACAATGCTGATGGAGATTGGCACGCCGAGGAACAGCAGCACGCCGAACACGGCGAACAGGATAACGGTGGTCATGGTGATACTCATTTGTCTGCACCCTCCTCGGATTCAACTTTTTCGCCGGTGACGTCCTCATAGATGTTGATGATCTGCGCCAAGACGATGAACACGCCGGAAATCGGGGCGATGGAGTAAACAAGGCTGCGGGGAATACCCAGCAGGGCCGAGAACTCGCGGCTGGCAGAGACAGCCAGCTTAAAGCCGCCGATAGTGAATACGAAGATGGCCATCAGCAGAATCAGACCATCGATGACCACCAGCAGGGCGGTGTGCGCCTTGCCGGTGAATTTGTCGCGGATGAGGGTCAGAGACATGTGCTCCCGGGTGGAGAAGGCGTAGGCCGCGCCGATGAAGCCGGTCCAGATCAGGCTGTAGCGGACAAGCTCCTCGGTGAAAGCGACGGGGCTGTTGAGGATATAGCGGGAGAAAACCTGAATCAGAACCAGCACCGTCATAAAGGTAAGCAGTACGGCGCAGGCAATGCTCAAAATTTTGTCCATCCAGAATTTGATGGCAGCAAAGGTGTTTTTCATGGCTTACTCCTCCCCTCTTGCGGCGTCGATGGTATCCAGCAGCGTCTTGACGCCGGGATACTGCTCCTCGTAGGCTTCGATCATGGGCTGGGTTGCCTCGCGGAAGGCTTCCTTGTCGACGTCATAGACGAACTCAACGCCCATCGTCTCCTGTGCTTCCTTGACGGCCTCCTCCACAGCGGTGTCCCACATGACCTTGTGGGCATCGGTGGAATCGTGGGCGGCCTCCAGAATGATTTCCTGATCCTCTGGGCTGATGGTCTCCCAGACCTTCTCACTCATGATGAGGACGTCGGGGATCATGGCGTGCTGGTCCACCGAGTAGACCTTGCAGACCTCGCCATGCTTGCCGGTGGTCAGGGCGGTCTCGTTGTTCTCGGTGCCGTCAATGATGCCGGTCTGCAGCGAGGTGTAAACGTCGCCGTAGGACATGGCAACAGGGATACCGCCGAGGTAGGTCATCATATCGGTCTGGCTCTTCATATCCTGCACGCGGATCTTCAGGCCCTTCAGGTCGGCGGGCGTGCGGATGGCGCGATCCTTCGTGTAGAAGGAGCGTGCGCCGGAGGTGTAATAGGTCAGCGTGACAAAGCCGTCGTCACCGGTGGAGAGGAAGAAGTCCTGCATCTCCTGCGAGTCCATGACATGGTAGAAGTCATCGGTATCGTTGAAGATATAGGGCAGGCCGAAGGTGTTGAAGGCATCGTTGTAGGTAGCCAGACCGGGTGCAGAAACCTTGGTCATGGCGATAACGCCGGCCTGCAGCTGCTCAAGGTTCTCGTTTTCGCTGCCGAGCTGGCCGTTGGGGAAGATCTTGACCTGGATGCGGCCATCGGTCTTTTCAGCGACCTCGTCCGCGAACTGGGTCATGGCGATGTGGACAGTGTGGGTCTCGGACAGGCCGTGGGCCAGAGTCAGCACCAGCGGGTTCTCGGCGCTGTAGCCGGTGGAGTCGGCGGTGGTGCCGGACGCGCCGCAGCCGGTCATAACACCCAGACTGAGCGCAGCCGCAGCAGCCAATGCTGCGAATTTTTTGAACATGGTATTTCTCCTTCTTGTATGTATGCCGTTTTCCCCTTGGCCCCCTCTGAGAGGGGGCTGCCGCCGCAGCGGCTGGGGGAGAGAACCGTGCCATTACCAGAAATATTTCGGGCTGCGGCAAGGTTCAACCCCTCCGCCCCTACGGGGCACCTCCCCTGCTAGGGGAGGCAAGAAGCTGGGTTACATCCCGATCAAATCAAACTGTTCGAACGAGACAAGTACCTCGTGATCCTTCTTGGGGTTGGGGTACTTGATCTGAACGCTCTTGAGGCGCTGGCTGTAGTACCAGCCGCTCTCGGCCTCCTCAAACTTGCGGCGGTGGAGGAAGTGCGGCAG
>ENA-OQIH01000473-OQIH01000473.1-human-gut-metagenome-genome-assembly--contig:-NODE-473-length-29313-cov-3.862293_pt1 | contig 29313 bp, 15 predicted proteins | sample MGYA00242575_ERZ504740 | MGnify/ENA primary metagenome ERZ504740 (study PRJEB26092, sample SAMD00036192) | human gut metagenome | host: Homo sapiens | study: EMG produced TPA metagenomics assembly of...
GCGTATTGCCAGCCATCCCCGCCGGAATCGATAGCTGGGGCATGAGCACCTTGAACAGCAAGCGTTCCAACTTATTCGAACTCCCCTCCCTAATTAGGGAAGAGGTAACCTACACGGTTACTCCCGCCGAGGGCATGAAGTTGCAGACCTCCACAAAAGAGCAAGTGATAAGCAAGCCTTTTGGTAAAGTAACCCGCACGATCACACCAAGAGGAAATACGATCGAGGTAGTACGTACGATCGAGTTGGACAAGCAACAGTTCACTCCCGCCGAATATAGCGACGTGCGTAGCTTGATCCATGAATGGACAAATCCGGATAACCGGGTATTGCTATTCTCCCTATAAGATCTAAAACACGGAGCACACGGAACAAATCCGTGCCCTCCGTGTGCTTCGTGTCTAATTATTCCCTACATTTACGAACGTTAACATTAAATCATATCGCATATGAAAACACTAAAGTATTTACTCGTCACCATGCTCCTTCTAGGCGTTTGCAGCCTAACGTATAGCCAAAAGCTATCCCTAGGAATCTTCCCCGAGCCCCAAGAAGTGACTATTTCCAGCCAAACATACGCACCGCCCCATGGATATGCCCTACGGGGTATAAATAATCCGGACGCAGATGCGGTCAAACTACTTAAAGAAACGCTACCTTTCGCTAAATCCGGCAAATCTCTCCCTTTAGAGATCAAGAAGCTAAAAGACAAAACTCCGGAAATGCAACGCTCGGGTGCCTATACGCTGACGATCACTAAAAAAGGTATCACGATCGGGATCGTAGACGATAATTCCTTGTTTTACGCCGCCCAAACCCTCAAGCAATTAGCTAAATATGACGAGGGTAAGAAGATCCTGCCTCTCTGCTCGATCAAGGACTATCCGGACGTATTATTCCGGGGTACCGTGGAAGGATTCTACGGACAGCCTTGGAGCCACGCCGACCGTATCGAGCAAATCCGCTTTTACGGAAGGATCAAGCTGAACACCTATATCTATGGTCCGAAAGATGATCCTTACCACAGCTCCCCCAACTGGCGCAAACCTTATCCCGCCGAGGAAGCCGAGCATATCAAGGAACTAGCGAAAGAGGCCGCCCATAACAAAGTAAACTTCGTTTGGGCCATCCACCCGGGACAAGACATTCAATGGAACCTAACAGATAGCATGAATATCCTTTCCAAATTCGAGAAAATGTACGATTTGGGCGTACGCTCTTTCGCCGTTTTCTTCGATGATATATCCGGAGAGGGAGCCCGCCCGGAAAAGCAAGCCGGCTTATTGAATTACATCCATAAGGAATTTATCAGCAAGAAAAATGACGTGCAACCCCTGATCATGTGCCCTACCGAATACAACCGTTCATGGGCTAAGACCGACTATCTGGATATCCTCGGTACCCAACTCGATCCCGCCATCCAAATCATGTGGACCGGAGACCGTGTTGTAGCCGATATCACGAAAGAAGGCGTCGAATGGGTAAACAACCGTATCCGTCGTCCCGCCTATATCTGGTGGAACTTCCCCGTAAGCGATTATTGCCAAGATCATTTGTTGATGGGACCCGCCTACGGCCTAGATACGCAAGCCGCCGGCACCATGACCGGATTCGTATCCAATCCTATGGAATACGCCGAGGCTTCCAAGGTCGCTATATTCGGCGTTGGAATGTACACTTGGAATATCGAGAATTACGATCCTACACAGGCATGGAAAGACGCTTGCGACTTTATTATGCCGGAGGCCTCCATGGCTTTCCGCATTTTCTGCGAGCATAACTGCGATCCGGGTCCGAACGGACATCAATACCGCCGGGAAGAGTCCGCTAACTATGTGGCTCCTATCCAGACATTCCTCGCCGGATATAAGAAAAACACGTTCCCGGAGCAAAGCGCGAATCTTCTGGGAACCTTATTCGCTCAAATCACGGCTTCCCCGAGCATGATCTACAGCCAAAGTCCCAATAAACGCTTGATCGAGCAAATCAATCCATGGCTTATCCAATTCGAGTTCTTAGGAAAAGCCGGAACAAGCGCTCTGCATATGGCGCACGCTTGGTATGAGAAAGACCGGTCTTATACGTGGCAACGCTATCTGGAAACATCCGCTTTGCTAGATAGCATGAAACTGATAAACCGCACGCTGAACCAGAAGGCACAGCCTAAAGGCGTGAAAGTCGGATCGAAAGTCTTACACCCTTTCATCGTAGACTTATATCGTCAGACAGGTCGTAACCTGCTATCTACGGACGGTATCGCCCCGGACGAGGTGAAGGTTAGCATCCCTTCCATATTCACGAATATCGACCAATTGAAGAGCCAGCCTTGTGCCGAGGGTGATAATACGGTCGGTTACGTCCCCCTATTCGAGGTAGTCAAGGTACAGCCTAATCAATATCTGGGTATCGGCTGGGAAATCCAGAAAGAAGCGGAATCCTTCTGTTTCAATCTTCCGAAAAGCAACCAACCCGGACGGGTATTCGAGTGGTCCGCCGACGGAAAGAGCTGGAGCCTAATCCCTCATGTCTCCACGGAAAACGCTAAGGATACAATCCGCACCATCGATCCGAAAGCCCGTTATATCCGTATGCGAAATAACTCGGATCAGCAAATGGAGCTATACGTACTAGGATTCACGGCGACAACCCAACAAGACCCGCAAATCAATGAGGCTCTTATGATGTACGATATGAACCTAGATACGTATAAGAACTTGAATCCGGGAGAAATAATTCACATAAAATGCGATGATATCAACGCCGTATCTTTCTTCCTCTCCGGAAGTAACGAGAATTTGGTATCTATCACCGGCCTCTCTCAAGATGGTGAGAAAAACATCGTCTATCAAGGGAACGTAGGCTACATCAAATTAAATAAAACCATGTTCGAGGATTTCTCTTCTTTAGAAATCACCACAATAGGAAAAGAACCTATACATATCCACCAGATCGTTAGGGAATAATAAATAAAAAAATCCCGATTTCTTTCTCTCTTAGATGGAAGAAGGAGATCGGTACTTTTTTATTTATTCGTACAATTCGGGAGTATCTTATTTTTGGCACATCTCCGCTTGTATATTCCTTTTAAAAGTTATACCTTTAGGATGCGAAAAATAGAAACCGAAAAAACAATGCGAAAAGAAGAAAGATATAAAGGCGTATTAAACTGGTTTAAGGAAAACGTACCGGTAGCCGAGACTGAACTACATTATGACAATCCATATCAATTATTGATAGCGGTAATCCTATCCGCACAATGCACGGATAAGCGAGTGAATATGATCACTCCTGCCCTGTTCGAGGCTTTCCCTACTCCCGAGGTAATGGCAGCTAGCACACCAGAAGTCGTCTTTGAATACATACGAAGCGTATCTTACCCGAACAATAAGGCTAAACATCTGGTAGGTATGGCGAAGATGCTGATAGAGGACTTCAAAGGCGTGGTTCCCTCCGATATTGACGAGCTACAGAAACTTCCGGGTGTAGGAAGAAAAACTGCGAACGTAATCGCATCCGTTGTATATGACAAGCCAGCCATGGCGGTAGATACGCACGTATTCCGTGTCTCCAACCGGATCGGCTTGACCAATAATAGCAAGACACCCTTGGAAACGGAAAAGGAGCTAGTGAAGAACATTCCGGAAGAACTGATCCCCATCGCCCATCACTGGTTGATATTACATGGAAGATATGTTTGCCTCGCCCGGAAACCGAAATGTGAGGAATGCGGATTAAAGCCTTGGTGTAAATACTTCCTAAAGCAAACATGAGGATCGGCAAGAAAGACATAATGGCATTCATTGTCTTGTTTTTGGCTACGATCGTTTGCGTGAGGTACTTTTACAAGAATATGAGCGACGAGCAATTTGTCGCCACGGTAGATCCCTATAGCTTGGTCATCCCGACCCCCACAGCAATTTTTGCTATCAATCGTCCTCCTGTATTCGAGAAGATGATATTACCCATGGAGAATATACGCAAGGCGTTCTCGGATCATACGCCCGCTATTTTCCTCTCTTTAATACAGCAAAATCCGGATTTATCGTCTTTCTTGATCGCTTATTATCCACAAGGGGATATCTTGTACGCCCCTATGGATAGTCATACGGCAGAGCGTATTTTCAAGCAACTGGACGCTTCTTTCACTTTTCCTGCCCAGCAACGAGAGGAAGCTTCCGTTCCTGTTAGATACTATCCGGATGTTGATAAGCATTTTCTAGGTTGTTACTACCACGAGGGTATATTCGTGGTGTCCTACAATCGAAAATTATTGGTAGAGACAGCGAAAAAGCAACAGATGTACCCCGCACAGATCATTCCGGAATTAGCTGATCTAATTAGTAAAAAAGGCAAGAGTGGCGCGATGAATCTCTTCATCCAAAGCGCCTCTTTAGATTTACAGGTTCAAATGAATGACTCGACGGAGTGGAAAATGAAAAATCAATGGTTGGCAATGGATTTATTCTATAATGAAGGAAGCCTTTGCTGCTTCAATGAGCAGCCCTATGAAGAAACCTTGGAGAACTTTTACCCCAACTTATGCGATACGATAACTACTCGGATCAATCGGCTATTCCCACAAATAAAAACCACGGCACAAGTCAGTCATGACGAGGCCGTGGTCTATTTTACGGTTTGCGGGAATTAAGCTTCAGTCCCTTCTTTCTTGAATGCTGACACAAACATATCTTTTACGAATAAATATCCGATACATCCGAATAAAGCGAGGAAGACAAAACCGACCAAGATAAGTGCCTTCTTAGGAGAAGATGCTTTCAAAGGTACGGTAGCCGGCTCGATTACGGTATACACCGGAGTTTCTTCCTGTACACGCAATTTATCTTGCTCCAACTTCTGCGCCAACGTATTGTAAACATTAAACGTAAGGGTCATCTCATTCTTCAAACGTTCCTGCTCCGTACGGTAGCTGGAAGAGATAATATTACGGTTGGCATCCTCGAAAGCAGCGTACGCACGTTGCGCTTTATAATAAGCGTCACGTGACTCACCAAATACCTTCTGGGTAAATTCCAAATCTTGCTTTACTTTCTGCGTACGATAATTCGTAATATAATTCTGGAGGTTTTCCAAAACGACCTTTGTCATCTGAGCGGAAATAACCGGGTCCTGCATCTGTACGGAAGCCGTGATAACCAAGGTCTTCTTGTCCACGGAAACAGAAACCCGCTCCTGCAAGGCCTTCACCACCTCTTCTTGATCCTTTGTCAAATGGTAAGGATTCAAGCCCTCAGACTCTTCCTCGTCACCGGAGATTAAACTCATTACCGCACCCAACGCCTTGAATGGAGCGGAGACAATATATCCCCACCAAGCCTTACGTTGATGTTCACTCATATAATCATACAATGTAGTGCTTAACTCCTTTTCCTTATCGGTAACCTCTACCAGAAACAATTCCAACAGAAACGGGGTACTCTGCACCACATCCGGATACAAATCCGGAGAGATCGCGTCCGCACCGGCAGCGGCATTCAGATTAATCCCAGCCATAGCAGCCAAACCGCCAAGACTAGATTTTTTTGCCGCATCCTGTGTCTCTGGTGCCAATTTCACCGTAGTTGTATATTCCTTGGGAATACTGAAAGCTACAATCAAACCTACTACCACCGCAATACCACAGCCTTTCAATAAGAACTTACGCTCTTTCCACAGTTTTTGCGCCAGTTCGATTAAATCGATCTCCTGCTCCTCAGGTAACTCTTGTCTTTTTATCTCGTTTATCGTATCCATGCCTGATTAGTTTTTAATCATGTTAACAATAGAGGTAATCATCGCGGCCATAGAGGTAGCGGAGCTACTGATACTCATGATCTCAGCCAAGCTTCGGCGCTCACGTTGCGTCTTCGTCGGAACTACGATCTCACAGCCCGGCTCCACTTTCGGATAACGCTTGAAAAAGATAGCGGTACGCTTCGTCGTAGCGACCTTACCATTCATATATATTACGATCGGATACTTACGTGCGATATCATTATAACCACCGGCTTGAGACAAGCAATCCGTAACTGACATACCTTTCGTGTAAGTCACGCTGTTCGGATAAGTCACGGCTCCACTCATCTTCACCGTACTTTGCAACTGCGGAATATAAAGTTCATCACCATCACGAAGCACGACATCATCGATACTGCCCGGATTTGCCAACGCTTTCTCTAAATCAATACCTACGGAATAGTCCTTCACATTCATCAACGCTACACCGATGGAATCCCGGCTTTGCTTATTCGCCTCACTTAAAGCCAGAAGGGTCTCCATGCGTTTCAATTCATCTTCTGTCAACTGACGTTTCAAGCTGGCACCTTTTACATAAGCCTCTGGGGTAACGCCTCCCGCTTTCGCGACAATGTCACTCAAACGTGCGTTCTTCGTAGCCAATACATAGCTACCGGCAAAAGTGATCTCGCCGTTCACCTTCACGACCTGTTGCTCATGATACCCCGGGGAGAAACGAACATAAACTTCATCGAACGGCTCCAGCGTAAAGATCGTATCTCCCGCATTCAACTTGAAGTCCTCACTCAACGAGAAGTTATATACATCAGCGATCCGGTTGACATTCTGATTGGAACTAGGATCCTTCACACGACGGGCTACCTCTACATTAATAGAAGAAGCGGACTCTCTTAAGCCACCGGCCATCATGATAGCGTCCTCTATTGTCAAATTATGACGATACGGAAGCACCGTATCCGGATAATTCACGGCTCCGCCAACCTTGATCGTATAAGGTTCGCGCAAATCGAATAGGGAAGGAATGCTTAATTGGTCTTCCGCTTGCAACTCCACATCTGGAGCGGTACCGTTCAAGATACCACGAATATCCACGGCGATCATCGTAGTCGTGAAATCCTGATTCAAACGGGTAATCAAGGCACGGCCGGCGAACTCGTCTCCTTTAAGACCTGCGGCCTGTTTTACCAATTGCTTTACCGTACGAACCGACGGACTTAACTCATATTCTCCCGGACGCCATACTGCTCCCGTCACGATCAAACGATTCTCATAAAAAGGAATAACGGAATCTACCAGCAAAGAATCGCCATCCTGCATCACGAAAGAAGCGAACTTATCTTCCGAAACCGTAGAGATCTGGTAACGACTATCTGATTTACGCTTCACTTGTACGTCCTTCGTATAAGCGTCGCCGGTAAATCCGCCGGCCATATCCAGCAATTGCTTCAAGGTCTCACCCTTGCGCAACTCGAAAATACGATTACGTTTCACCTTACCTCGAACCACCGCTAACTGGTCGTACGGGCCTACCATAATCATATCGTTCTCTTCCAAACGAACATTCGTTGTGTACTTTCCGTTCAATAAATAATCATATACGTCGAGATTAGCGATTTCCTTGCTATTGCGATATACCTTGATGCTACGCAAAGAACCGATCTTATTCACACCACCGGCGGCATACAACGCATTAAATAATGTGGCGAATGAAGGTAATGTATACGTACCGGGAGCGACTACCTCGCCGACAATATTCACCTTCATGCTACGAATCTGGCTCAAACTGACGGAAACAAAGGTATTCCCCTCTCCCGAACCAGACAGCGTAGACATAATCTGGCTCAACTCCTGACGCAGACGAGTCTCAGCGCCAGCGATCGTCAATCCACTGACCGACACCGGACCTAAATTTGGTACAAGGATCGTACCATCCGGAGAGATCTTTAATTTCAAGTTTAGCTCGGAATCTCCCCATACATTAATCAATAACTCATCACCAGCGGAAAGCACATAATCCTTAGGTGTAGGGATGTTTAAATCTGGGGCAAAAGATAAGTTCTTGTTTGAGAAGATTTCATGCCCGAATACGGTATTCTCCATGGCTGAAGCAGGAAGATTATTTCTACGTTGGGCTTCTAAGGATTGTCCTTCATCGATTACCGGCATTACCCGGTCGCTAACCTTCGCATCGGTAGCGGTAGCTTGAGATCCGACTGATCCCCCTTCTTGTTTCATACGCTTGGCTAATTCCTGCTGGATCTGCGTATCCGACATTCCAGCGGCTTTCGCCTTGTCAATCAAGTCTTGCGGAACCTGTGCATACACAGATCCCGACAGCAATAAGCAACATACGCATAGTACGTTCTTAAACGATAAATTCATACAGTCTATTATTGTTTTTTATTATATACCACTCCTGCTATAAGCGACTAACTTAAAAAAGCAGCTATTCTCTAGATTTTCAGCTGGCAAAGATAAAGAATCTTTTCAATATATGACTTAAAAAGTCACCGTTAATCCATCATATGAGTAATGTACATGCGGAGGCAACTCTTTTTCAATGACCGCATGCAACCCTATGCGATGACTCATATGGATTAAATAGGCCTCCTTGGGCTGGATACGGGATATATTCGCTAAGGCTTCCTCCAGACTCTCATGCGATTGATGCTCTCCTTTCCGAAGGGCATCAATAACCAATACATCAAGGTTTTCCAACTTAGCGTACTCTTCTTCCGGAAGATATTTAAGGTCGGTCAAGTAAGCCATATTGCCGATACGGAAACCTAAGATCGGCAGCTTAGCGTGCATTACACGGATCGGAGTGATCATGACACCGGCGGCCTCAAACGGTTTCGTCCCGATCGTATGCAAAACCAAATTAGGCACTCCCGGATATTTATGCTCCCGGAAGACATAAGGGATGCGAGTCTTTATCGCCTCCACGACATTGTCTTCCGCATAAATATCCACATCTTTATACCGGCCAAAAGGACGTAGATCATCTAAGCCACCTACATGATCGTAGTGCTCATGAGTTACTAAAACGGCGTCAAAATAGTAAATCTTATTGGTTATCATTTGCCAACGGAAGTCCGGACCACAATCGATCAATATCCGTTTCCCTTCCGTCTCTACCAAGATCGAAGCCCGTAGACGCCAATCACGGGGGTCTTTACTAGTACATACCTCACATTGGCAACCTATCTCAGGATTGCCCGTAGACGTTCCTGTTCCTAAAAAAACGATTTTCATTATCCGACATATTTAACCTCAGGCATAAGCTCTATACCGAAACGATCTTTTACGGCGGTACGAATGCTCTCCGCGACCAACGCGATCTCATGCCCCCGGGCATCTCCTAAATTCACTAATACCAACGCTTGTTTCTCGTAAACACCTACCGGCCCATGGTTTTTACCCTTAAACCCACATTGCTCGATCAACCAACCGGCCGGAACCTTGATCTTTCCTTCCGAAGCGGGATAAGACGGGATTTCCGGGAATTGCTTTTTCAATTTCTCAAAATGCTCTGCCGTAATTATCGGGTTCATAAAGAAACTGCCTGCGTTGCCTAATACTTCCGGATCGGGAAGCTTCTGCCTGCGAATTGTTATGACAGCCTCACGGATCGTTTCCAAAGTAACTTCCGGATATTTCGTCAACTCCTCCTTTAAGTTCCCATAATTAACCGAAAAGCTAGGGTTCTTGGATAGTCGAAGCGTAATATAAGTTATGATGTGGGGGTCATGATGCTCATTCTTGAAATAACTATTACGATATCCATATTCACAATCCGTATTCGTAAAAGTCCGTTTCTCGAATGTCAACTGGTTATAAGCCTCCACGCTCTCGATCACATCCTTGATCTCCATACCATAAGCCCCGATGTTCTGGATAGCGGCAGCGCCCGCCTCACCGGGTATTAAAGAAAGATTCTCTATACCTCCCCAACCTTTCAATACGGCGTATGCCACGACATCATCCCAGATCTCCGCAGCCCCGACACGAAGCGATACATACTCGTCCGTTTCCGCCGAGATAGAAATCCCCTTGATTCGGGAATGGATGATAATGCCATTATAATCGTTGATGAACAATAGATTGCTCCCGCCTCCTATATGCAAGGATAAACATTCCTGAAAGTATTCATCATGTAAGATTCGTTGCAACTCCTCCTCCGTCTCATACTCCATGAACCAACGTGTCTTTACTGGGAGATGGAACGTATTGTGTTTCTCCAACGAATAATTCTGCTCTATTCTCATCGTCTATTTTATTTTTAGGGCAAAAGTAGTCATAAATAACTCATCCGCAAATTATGTAGTTCCGGATTTTTTCAGTAGATTTGTATATAGAGTTGATCGTATGGATGAGAACACGTCCGGCCTATCCGGTGAAATACAGAAGATGATCCTCGACAAGTTAAACACGTTCAATCGAGGAAAAACGTCAGACAAAGGGCGGTACTACATTCTTTTGCCTACCTCAAAGACCTTATATTATACGCTTTGGTTCTTTACGCCTTCGGCCACTTATCATCCGACGGTCTATTTGGCGAATCTCGACTTGAATGCCATCAGCTCGGTGAATAAGGCGATTAAGATGGTAAGCAACTCCTTTCTACCTTTATTTATAACGACAGATATCAAAGACTCTCCCGATAATGGAGACGATATTATTTCTTTCGGTAAATACAGAGGATACCATTTGCATGACATCTATACGATCGATCCCCGTTACGTCGTTTGGATAGCCGATAAATATGAGCCTCACGTAAAAAGCGAGATGCGTTTTAAAGAGTTAGCGGTGACCTACAGTAAAATCTATCTCGACCTACAGACCCGTAAGAAATATAAAATGCCTGTAAGCCGCTTTGTAGGAACACCGGGAGAAAAATTGAGCGATTTAAAGTTAACAATCACAAAAGTCCGCATTGAAGACGATTCTTACAAGACACAGATTATCCGTGGTACCGAATATTTCTATGTAGATCAATTGCTCACGGCCGTGGACATCGCCGGGAATTACTTTTTATTGAGGATAAAAGCGAAAGATCGTAGTCTTACCACGCAAACGTTGCCACCGGGCGCTCATGCTTTCCAAGTAGGGGAAAAATTGACTTTGACTTCCGCTAAGGTCTTAAAACATATAGAATCCCGTACTATCAAGTACACACGAATCGGGTATATCAAGATTCAATAAATGTTTCGAAATTCGCAAACTGACACATTATTAACATTTTTTGTTCTTAAAAATGTAACAAACATCTGTAGGCCTTGTTTAATAAGAAACTCAAATGCAAATGTATCTTTGCAAAACGTAACTATAAAACCAGCTTCAAAGTGTACATTTGTAGTGTTTAACAATTTAAAAAATTTGCATTTATGAACAAAGCAGAACTTATAGAGGCTTTAGCAGACAAGACCGGGTTACAAAAGCAAGAAGCAAAGAAAGTATTGGATGCTTACATCGAGATCGTAACTGAGCGTATGTCCGAAAATGAGGAAATCGTACTTGTCGGATTTGGAACACTGATCCCAAGACCGCAAACACAGCGTCTTGCCAGAAATCCTAAAACAGGTACTCCGGTAATGATCCCCGCTCGTACGACCGTAAAATTCAAACCGGGTAAATTCCTCCTTGAGGCGATGAATGCCCACCTGAAATAATAAAGTCACCGAAAACGTAGTAAAAATATCCCCGGTAAGGGGATAAAAAACCATAAGTATGAAATCTTTCATTTATAACTATGAATGAAAAATTTCATACTTATGATTTTTAGTGTCCGGAAATGATTACTTTTGGGCTCAAAAAAAAGACTCATGAGAATCGTCAATCTTGGAGACACAAATTCCATATTAAACAAGTTCGTAGCCGAACTTAGAGATGTAGATATACAAAAAGACAGCCTTCGTTTCCGTCGTAATGTTGAGCGTATCGGAGAAATCATGGCTTACGAGATCAGTAAGGAATTTCATTACAGTACGAAAGACATCCAGTCCCCGCTAGGTATAGCCCCGATGAATACGCCGGACGATCGAATCGTGATTAGTACGATCTTGCGTGCCGGACTTCCATTCCACCAAGGTTTCCTTCGGTATCTGGATAATGCGGAGAACGCTTTCGTATCCGCTTACCGCAAATATAAAGACCGTTTGAATTTTGATATTCATATCGAATATATCGCCTCTCCTCGCTTAACAGGTAAAACCTTGATCATATCCGACCCGATGTTGGCCACCGGAAGCTCTATGGAATTGGCGTATGAGGCCCTGCTGACCAAAGGAGTACCCGGCCATGTACACGTAGCCTCCATCATCTCAAGCAAACAAGCCTTGGAATACTTGCAGAAGAAAATGCCGGATGACAAGACTACAATCTGGATCGCCGCATTAGATAATGACCTCGACGATCATTCTTATATCGTTCCCGGATTAGGCGATGCAGGAGATTTAGCGTTCGGCGAGAAGGAATAGGGATGCGTAAACCAAAACGTACTGCCTTTGCCCAACTCGGAATTTACACCGATCCGACCACCTAGCCTATTTACGATGGTCTCGCAAATAGATAGCCCCAAGCCCGTACCTTGTTTAAACGTATTTCCTTTATAGAAACGATCAAAGATATGGGCTTGTATCTCTTGGCTCATGCCATCCCCCGTATCAGTCACGGAGAATTTTATCTCATCACCTATGATCTCGTAAGCTAAGGTGATACAACCTTCGCTCGTATACTTGATCGCGTTGTTAAGGAAATTGGATATTACCTGCGTCAGCCGCATACGATCGCTATAGATTTGGCATTCCGGTGAATCTTGGGGAGCGATCAGAGCTACGTTATCGGGCATCTTGATACGGAATGAGGTCACGATCTCATTGATCACCTCTTTTACGTTCATATCGGCGAACTTGAAATCCATCGTACCGGATTCAATTTTTGCCAAGTCTAGAATATCACTGATCAATTGAAGCAACATCCGATTATTGCTATCGATGATTTCCACAAACTCATGCCTCTCCTCGGGATCATCCGTTTCCGCCAATAATTGAGAAAAACCGACAATGGCATTTAATGGCGTACGAATCTCATGACTCATATTCGCTAGGAAGGCAGACTTCAAACGATCCAGTTCTTCCGCCCTTTCCCTTTTCAATTGAGAGTCCTTTAACTCCGTGATATCGTAATTAATACAGATCATCTCCGGTTTATTCGGGTCTACGCTTTGAGGGTTACGGGTGATATTGGCGCAAATCCATTTCCATCCGTCACCAGACTTCACACGCACTTCCCTACGGAAATGATGCGCTTTACCCTGTTTCACCTCCTCAAAGAATGAGTTTATATATCCAGCGTCGTTCGGATGAATATAAGAATAAATCCCAATAATTTGGGACAAGGGGGTTCCATCCTTCTCTCCCATATTCTCATACCATTGCTTAATGGCATAGCCCTCAAAGGTATATAAGTCATAAAGGGCATAACCGACTTTAGCGTATACGCTGACCAAGGTAAATACATTCTCAAACTCAGAAATACGGTTATAGGCGATCATCTTTTCCGTATTATCCAAATTAATAAGTAAATAGCTGGAAGGTTCACCTCTTTGGTCATATAAAATACTGGCCTTGGTAACGATATCCATCTCGCCTACTTTCGAGGTGTTATAATAATCATCGACCTTCTTAAACGAATAATTCAGCCGGAAATTCACGGATTTATTCTCCTTGAGTTTCTTGATCACATCTTTAGGCATAATCGGGTTGCTAAAAATATTGACTCCTAAAACGTCCTTCTTTGACCGGATACCGAATATCTCCATATCCTTTGCGTTCAGGTCAATCAAGTAACCGTCCCTGTCATAAAGCTCGACCCCCACAGGTAAATTTACATACAGCTTTCGGAAAATCATCTCATTATGATCGATCATCTTACTAATCTTTTCCTCTTTCAGTTTGAAATTAGGTAAAATCTGTAATATGCCCAACGCTTTTACGCACACTCCATTATTCAACTTACGCTCACATAATCTGGAGCGTACCCATTTTTCCCCAGTCGGTGTTATTATCGGAAATATCTGCTCATACGTATCGACAGATTGGATCGATAAAAAATCCGTAGTAATCAGATCCCTAAAGTCTTCCCGGATTATATAGTAAAATTCAAAAAAAGAGAGATTATTCCCCTTCTTCCCAAATATACTCATTAAATAATCGGAACAGATATAACTTCTTTGAACAAAATCGGCTTCCCACAAGCCAACTTCCGCTCTATCTAATAACAATTTACATTGATCCAATTGAGTCTGTATATCCTCCATAAAAATATCCCTTCCGATAAAATTACACTATGATTTCACAAAGATATAATTTAAATAGTATAAATCCCCTATAATAAAAAAGAGATTGTCTCGAATCACTCAAGACAATCTCTTTATATATTCAAAGCCTGATATAAATTATTTCAATTCCTTGATACGAATATTGCGGAATTTGACAGGGGAACCATGTCCTAAGAAACCTATATGACCTTTTTTGTTAAACAAACCCGGATGCTCCTTTCCATCCGGCGTACCATTCTTCACGGCATCCCGAATATTTCCATCCAAGATTACGACTCCATTCACCGTCACACGGATATGATCGCCATCCGCCATGATCTCTTCCGTATTCCATTCTCCAACCGGCTTGAACGCTTTCGGATGATCCTCACGGGCGGGAATGATACCGTATACGGAACCATGATGTTGCAGCGGAGTGATGTTTCCTTGGTAAATAGGATGTTCACAATCCAAGACCTGCACTTCCATACCTACATATGCTGCGTCTCCTTCCATCGGCGTACGGATACCGACACCGTTATTAGCTCCCGGGGTTAACTGGAAATCAAAACGATAGATAAAGTTTCCGTATTCCTTCTTGGTGTACAGATTACCTCCGAAGCTACTGCTTGGAACCATAGAGATACAGCCGTCTTCCAAGATATAATCAACCGTATTTCCAGTCCATTCATGCATATTCGTTCCGTCAAACAAAACCTTGAAACCCTCTTTTTCCTCTTCAGGAGACAATTGGAACGGTTCTTGTTTCTCTAATTCCTTCACGTAGATATTACGGTAATAAACCTTGCTACCATGCGCTTGCATCTCGATTTGCTCTACCGGGAAAATCGGAAGCTTGCGATCCCAATAGTTTTCCAGAATCACGTTATCTACCACTTTTTCTCCGTTCAAGACAACCGTCACACGGTCGCCAACCATCTTAATATAGAAGGAATTCCATTCACCTAGTTTATTATCGGCCACTTTCGAAGGCTTGCTCTCATTTACCTGATTGTTATACAAGCCTCCGGAACCTACTTGCGCACCAACATTTACCCGAGAAGTATCCCAGATCTGGACTTGAGGAGTACCACGCAGATAAATACCGGCATCAGCCTCAGGTCCTTTAGGATCCAACATCCAATCAACATACATCTCGAAATCACCATATTGCTTTTCAGTACATAGGTTATCGTACCCAGTACCGTCAAATACTAACAGGCCATTCTCCACTTTCCAGTCACGACGCATATTCTCATCCGCCTTCTCCTGCGCTTTCGCCAATTGAGCCGGTTTCATTTTCGCACGGGCGATCGGATTCTCAACCAAACCTTTCCAACCCGTTAAATCCTTACCATTAAAGATAGAGACAAATCCAACCTCGTCCGGCATCGCATCTAAATGTTGCTTCAAGGCATCGATATCATAACGAGCGTCTTCCCCGTCAAACATGGTCAAAACACGTTTCAAGATTGCCTTCACATTGTCACCCTTATATTCCGGATGGTTACGAGCGATATTCCAAACCGCATAAACAGCCGCAGAACGAACAGCCGCATCGCTTGAATCCAAGAATTCCGACGCATACATCAATGCCAAGAAGGTATCCGCCCGTTGGATCTGACGTAAAATAAGAGCCTTTTGCTCACTCGTCCGGGCGATCTCCATGACTTTCCGCAAGCTCAACAAACGATTCTCTCTCGTAAATGCCGGATTAGATACCAACTGCACATAACGCTTTAACGCCCTGTCGAATACTTGATCGGAAGAGGCTGATTGGCAAACCTTAAATAGTTCATCGGCAGCCTCAATACCCTTCCATGCCAACAAAGCGTCAAGAGCCGCATCCTTGGCCGCTCCATTCCCTTTATTCAATCCTTCCACGATTGTAGCCAAAGCCTCTTTCTCGCCAGTCGCTGATAAGACCTTATAATAAAGATATCTCTTGCTGTCTCCCGCTTGTATCATACGGCGATTCACGTTAGATACTTGAGTTGCCGCCGGTTGTTTAGAGATAGCGGCAATGATCGCATCTTGAAGCGGAGCGACAGCTGAAGCCTCCGCAGTCTCCAACATTCCGCACAATAAAGTGAAATCTTTCTCGGATACTACATCTTTCAATGCGGTATAAGCGGCTTTCTTCACCTCTGATGAGCCGGATTTAATCTGATCCAGTACCGTATTTAGATTCGCGTCGGCCATACGTATCGCCAACAGCTCCAAACCAGCGATTTTCCCGGCATCGGAAGCGGACGGGATCACTTTAGCGACCGCTTGATCAATATCGCCGTTAAATGCCATCAAAGCATCTTGACCCAATAATATCACTTGCTTGTCATTGCTCTTCAACAAATCCGCCAGCACAGGAATGACACTCTTATCACCGATTTTAACCAAAGCCCAAACAGCGGCCTGTTGCACATAGAAATCCTTATCTTTCAATTGGTCCAAAAGAACTTGTCTCGCTGGTAGATCAAAACGAAGTTCCAGATTCTTGATCACGTCATGTTTAGACGGGCATTTACTTTCACGGCCTATCCAGTTCAAGATATCCACCTTGACTTCCGGCTTCGCCTTTAACATGTGTTTCATGACCTCGATATAAACATTTTGATCAGCGAAACCCGAAGCGAAGTTCAAAGCCGCATTACGGTATCCCTTATCCGTATCTTTCAAAGCCGATAATAAATTCTTCGTAGCAGCTTCCGGCTTAGCAGCCAATAGAATCTGAAGAGCGGCCTCACGGGTCTGTGTCATACCTGCTTTCGTAGACTTCTTCAATAAATCATTCGCTGCTTTCTCCGCATCTTTGGTATCGCCTTGCTCAAGGACACGTTTTATCAAAGCGATATACGCCTCATTCGCCCCGGTCTTTTCCATTTTATAACCGGCTTTCTCGGCAGCGGCGGCTAAATCGCCTAGAGAAGCTTTAGAACCTACACGACTCAACGCATAAAGAACCTCTTTCTGCATATTCTCATCGCTGGAACTAAGCATCACTTTCAATACATTTTCCGCATCAGCGATTTGCACGTCAGCGATCGCACGGATAATATCCTTTTGCGTCTTCGGAGTACCGGAACGACGCATCAAGGAAGCCACCAAAACCTTCTTAGCGTTATCGGTACGGATTGCGGATAACGCACGGGCAGCAGGACCGCTTAGGCTCTCATCGTTCAAATAGCTAGCCAGCGTATCCACACACTCATCTTTTCCCAGTAATTGAAGCTGCCGGATAATAAAAGCCTTTGTCTCCCGGTCGCTCACCTTATCCAAGGCTTTCAAATATGCGTTGGCTGTTGCTAGACGGGCATTTTCCTCACCTTTCGCCATCACGTAGTGAGTCAATCCGCTCAACGCATAATCCACGTTCGAGTTACTGCCTTTTCCCGGAGCGTTAATCTTGTTAATCAACATCAAGACCCCTTCCTCGCCAGTGGAGCTTAGGTCATTAATTAATTTGTTATATTCAGCTTGTTGCTCCGCCGGCATCTGTGCCAGTACATCGGCAACGATCGTCTTCGATGTACGATTAGCCGGGCTTTGAGCCATTAACATGCTACCGCACAACAATAAGCTGGCAATTGATATATATACTTTTTTCATATGTGTATGTGTTTAAATATTCCAAGGCGCTCTCATCGGCTGATCCAACAAACGATTAGCGGCCTCATCATTAATAAATTCCAGTTTTACGGGATCAAAGTGAAGCGTACGATTCAAACGAAGGGCTACGGCACCCATGTTCACGATCGTAGCGGAACGGAAGCCATTACGCTCATTCAAGGCAAAAGGCTGACGAGTCTTTACGCACTCGATAAAGTCGGTAACCTGTGGCTCAGGTTCGGGATAATCGGATAACTTTTTCTCCCAATCCGGGATATCACATACGAAATTCTTATAAACATTCCCGTTCGGTCCGGAAATATAAGGTGTGTTCGGATCCCCGTAATCACCTCCCCAAAGTACGATCTGGCAACCATCCTCATAGGTATACGTAATCGAGCGCCAAGTACCCACGGCGTCCGGATGTTGTTGCGGAGCATCCACCTCTACCTTAACCGGGCTGGTATTATCTTTTCCTAAAAAATATTGTACAGGGTCAATATAATGCTGTCCCATATCCCCTAAACCACCGCCGTCATAATCCCAGTATCCACGGAATGTCTGATGCACACGATGCGGGTTATAAGGTTTGTAAGGAGCCGGCCCCAACCAGAAATCATAATCCAGCTCACTAGGCACCGATTGCGGTTCCAGATATTCTTTACCAACCCAATAGAACTTCCAGTCGAAACCGGTATGCTTGCTGATCGTTACCTTTAGCGGCCAGCCCAACATACCACTTTGAACCAGTTTCTTCAAAGGTTTCACGGGAGTACCCAATCCATAGAACGGGTCAGCGAAACGGAACCAAGTGTTCAAGCGGAACATACGCCCGTATTGCTTCATCGCTTCCATTACCCGTTTACCCTCCCCGATCGTACGGGTCATAGGCTTCTCACACCAAATATCTTTTCCTGCTTTAGCGGCCTCGACAGACATGATACCATGCCAGTGAGGAGGCGTAGCTATATGAACGATATCTACATTGGGATCTAGAATCAAATCACGAAAATCATGGTATGCGGCAATCTTATCCTTTACCAACTGTTTACCTAGCTCCAGATGATTCTTATCGACGTCACACACGGCGACAAGACGAGTCCCGGCATAGTCCACATGTCCACGGCCCATACCACCTGTACCGATAATTCCTTTTGTCAATTGATCACTTGGAGCGATGAATCCATTACCCAACACGTGGCGCGGTACAATCGTAAATGCCGCGATTCCTCCAAGAGTCTTCAGGAAGTCTCTTCTGTTTGTCTTCATAGTACGAATTTAAAATTTAGATAGAATAGATTAACTTGAGTGACAAAAATAATCATAATACTCGAAGAGACAAGAAAAATGTATATAAAAAAGAAAAGGATGCCTTTAGCAAAGACATCCTTCCCTAGTATTTTATGAAAATTTATTACAAAGCGAATTGCGGCTTACGGTGAATCCATTGTCCGCGGGTGAAATCCGGGAAGTCTACCAAAGCACCGCCACGAGCGATTGACATCTCTGACAAGCCGGAGATAGCGCTCCAAGCGGCAGCGTCATAGCAATCCATTGGAGCCGGTTTTTTATTACGGATAGCGTCGATCAAGTCGTACATCATAATAAAGTCCATACCACCATGTCCGGCCTCAGCAGCTTGAGACTCTAAAGAAGCCCACAATTTATGATCATATTTCTTGAACCATTCATCGGAATCATCCCAACGATGAGGCTTAGACTTTCCTTGTACATATACATGATCGCCATCATTCATCCATAAGCCCTCAGTTCCTTGAACACGGAAACCTAATGAATAAGGACGAGGAGAATTCGTATCATGGGTTACGATGATCGTTTGTCCATTAGAACACTTAATCATAGAAGTCACGATATCTCCCAAATTGAAGTTGACCTTCGCCAACGGATGATTCTCACCCCCATTATCCACGATAAACTTATGCAATCCACGAGATTGAGTAGCCATAGCGGATAAAGAAAGGAAGCGGTTACCACGGTTGATATCCATGCAATTTGCTATCGGTCCGATACCGTGAGTCGGATAGATATCGCCATTACGATGTACGGAATGGTTCGTACGCCATTGAGCCTCGGCGAAAGCCGTCGGGCCCATACGAAGATCACCACTGCCCGGTACATAGTTGTAATGAGTTCCATCATTGAATTTCACCTCACGCAAGTCATGCTCATAACCACAAGTACCATGCAATATCTCGCCGAACAAACCTTGGCGAACCATATTCAACGCAGCCATACAGTCACGACGATAACATACGTTCTCCATGATATTCAAATGGCTTCCGGTAGCTTCCGAAACGTTTACCAAATCCCAACATTCCTCGATCGTATTAGCCGCGGAAACCTCCACGCCTACATAAGGAACACCAGCCTTCATAGCGGCGACAGACATCGGAACGTGCCATTCCCAAGGACTAGCGATAATCACGCAATCAAATTCCTCGTTGTTCAACATTTTCTCAAATTCACGCTCACCTCCCTTATAAACCTTCGGAGCGGGCACATTAAATTTAGCGATATGTTTCAAGGTTCTATCGATCGGCCCCTGTTGGATATCGCAAATCGCTACGATCTTATTACCGGGGATCGCCAATACATTATTAATATGCTCATGGCATCTAGAACCCGTTCCGATGAAACCGAAACGTAATTTACCATCATCTTTGCCGGCTGTTTTTTTCTTTTGGGGTTCAGCGGCGGTTGTTGTAGCTCCGGCGTTTCCGGCCATTGCCAAGCCTGCGGCACCAATACCGGCGGCAGATACTTTCTTAAGGAATGAACGACGAGTGTTTTCCATATATTTTATAAATTAGTTTGTGTTTTGAGGATACAAAATTAAAAAAATATTTTCTCAATCAAAACGTTATTGAGTATTTTGAAAAATAAAGAGTCCAAGACTAAAAGTTCGTTATCTTTCCGGTTTCCCTTTTTAGCCTCTCGAAGGTCATCATCATCTGTCGAAGTCTTTTAGGTTCTTTTTCCGCCAAATTAACTTGCTGACCGATGTCTTCCTTTACATTATATAATTGATAACAGTTACTATTTCCGGCAAAGGCAGCCTCCTCCGCGTCGCCATAGGTATCCGGATATGGTGGGACCATGACCCAATCACCATCACGTAGCGCATAATTGAAATAACCTTCCAAGACAAGTTCCTTTCGCCCATTACCACCTTTTCCTAGAAAGACAGGCAAGGTGTTTTGGCTATCTACCTTATCAGAATAGGTCTGTCCGATCAACGCCGACAGCGAGGCTAACAAATCCATCTGGCAAACCAAGGCATCCGACACAGCGCCCGGCTTAACTTCCGCAGGCCAACGAAGCATGAACGGGATACAGGTCCCACCATCATACAAACTCGTCTTTCCTCCACGAAGCGGTCCGGCCATCTTATGATCCCCTACCAATTCCACGGCTTGATCTTGATAACCGTCATCCAGAACCGGTCCGTTATCGCTAGTGAAAATAACTAATGTATTTTCCGTTAGCCCCAACTTATCCATTTCCTTCAAGAATTCGGTCACGCACCAATCCGCTTCCAAGATAACATCTCCACGAGGTCCCATCCCCGACTTACCCGCGAATCTCTCGTTCGGTACACGAGGTACATGCGGTTGATGCAAGCCATAGTACAGGAAGAAAGGTTTATCCTTATTCTTTTTCATAAAACCTTTCGCCTTCTCAAGGAACAACTCTGCCATATCCTCATCTTTCCATTGGGCGGTCTTGCCTCCTTTCTGGAAACCAATTCGAGGTACACCGTTTACGATAGCGCCGGCATGCCCGACACTCGGGAGCATTCTCAGTAATTCAGGATTATCCTTCCCAGTCGGTTCCCCGGGGAAATTCTCCTTATAACTGACATAGAGAGGATCGTTCGGATCGAGGTTTACACCTCTCCCATTCTCGATAAAGATACAGGGAACCCGGTCATTGGTAGCGGCTTGGATAAAAGAATAGTCGTAACCGATCTCTTTCGCTCCGGGATAAACCAGCTTGTTCCAGTCTACCGCCCCGTCACCTAATCCCAGATGCCATTTGCCGACCGAGCCGGTGACATAGCCCGCTTGCTTCATCACCTTCGGCAAGGTAACCTGTTGAGTATTGATAATCAGAGCCGCATTGCCGGGAAGTATTTTGGCTTCCCTATTTGTCCAAGGATATAATCCGGTAAGCAAGGAATACCGGCTGGGGGTAGAAGTAGCCGCCGTACAATAACCTTGCGTAAAGCGTATGCCTTCATTTGCGATACGATCCATTCCCGGAGTCTGTATGCGATGAGCCCCGTAACAGCTTAAATCACCATACCCGAGATCATCGGCTACGATGATCACCACGTTAGGTTGCCGGGGAGATGATTGAGCTATTAAAGTTGTTGGCAAGGAAAACCCTGCCAACACACTCATTATACAATACTTATTCATCGCTTATTACGGATTCTGAGTTAATGTACCCGGATAAGCGTTAATCTCAGACTGCGGAATATACTGGATAGCCAACGGGCTGGTAGCAGGATATTCAGGCACGCCGTCATGGAATCCCGGGTAATGACGTTTCATCGTATCGCCTACACGATATACATCAAAACCACGGTCAGCCTCGTAAGCTAATTCCAACTGACGTTCTTTCATGATAAGCTCATGAGCGTTTGTCGCATCCAAAGATTTATATCCGGCGTTAGGTAAGGAACGGGTACGAACGGTATTCAAATCGGCTAATGCTTTTGTATAGTTTCCTAATTTAGCGCTAGCCTCGGCACGAATCAAGTATAGCTCACCTAAGCGAGAGATAACCGGTGAATAAAGGTGGGGATAACCTTCTTGCTTAGAGCATTTATAACTATAGAATTTCGGATTACCTTGGCTTTCTAACATCAGGTAATCATAATCACCGACATAAGTTTTTCCCTTATAACTAATAGAATAACGTTTATTATCCACATCTACGGGAGTTAATGTGTACTCTTCATCATCCACGGTAGCGATTAACTTACCACCTACTTCCTTTGTCTCACCCTGACGATATACATAACCGGAAATCTTGCCGTCCGCATATAAGTTAGCAACGAAACGGAAAGCCGGAATTTGATCTCCCGCATCATTCTTCTTATATTGTGGATGGATAAAAGCCTCGCGGGCATCCGTATTTTTACCTGTCTCATGCAGCAAATCCATGTATTTAGCGCTAGCGTATACCTCACCCCAGCCTTGACCATCAATCTCCGCATACATACTACCTAACGGGCTACCCCAATCATCCCAATCCGAAGCAATGAATTTCACGGCAAAAATAGTCTCCGTTTGAGAAGCCGCATCCGGAGCAAGCTCATTATATGTCATAAATGTCGAACGACTCAATAAGGAGAATTGATTACTCTCGATTACCTCATTCGCATAATTATAAGATAATTGAGCGTATTCCTTATTCGGATTCTCAAAAGTACCACTCATATACATATAAACCTTGGCCAACAAGGCTTGAGCCGCATACTTTGAGGCATAGGCGGGCGACTTAAAATCAGACATCAACTCTTCTGCCTTTTTCAAGTCAGACAGAACTTGCTCATACGTATCTTTCACGGAAGAACGATCCGGAAGATCCAGGTTATCCATATCCTCAGGCATACCATTCACAATAGGTACACCCAGATTCTTCTCCGGTTCTTGATAATAAGGACGGCCAAACACACGACACAGATAAAAATACATCATGCCACGCATATAATAGGCCTCACCCAACTTTTGGTTCAACTCTGGAGATTCACCCTCATTGATCATCTTCATTAAAGAACTTGTCTGCGAGATGATATTATAAGCACTGTTCCAAACCGTAGAAAGCCCACCATTATTAACGGTATGCTGATAAGTAAAGTAAGTACCGAATGGATTTGTGGTCGGCTTATCCTTGCAAACGTTATCCCCGGGGAACTCTCCACAATAGTGTAAATGCTCAGATGCAGTTTTCAATTTAGCGTAGCAACCGTTTAATAAGACATCAACCGCAGCATCCTTATCTTCCATGATCTTGTCCTCCGTATACTTATCATAAGGCATACGTTCGATATCACAGCTTGTTATAAATGTGGCCGCTGCCGCAAGAGCCACTATAGCTATTTTTTTCATTCTTATTCCTTTAATTAAAATGTAACATTTAAACCAAACATAAATTTACGGGCTTGTGGGTACGGAGAAATGGCCACACCAACCGAACCAGCCTTGTATTGGCTTCCTACCTCAGCGGGAAGTTCCGGATCCACTCCAGAGAAACCCGAAAGAACAAACAAGTTCTCACCCGAGAAAGAAAGACGGACATTGTCTACATATTGGATCTTCCAAGGTAACGTATAGCCTAATGTCAAGCTACGCAAACGTAAATAGCTCGCATCCTCCAAGTAACGAGAAGATCCCTTGCTGGATTGGCTCTTATTACCATATTCAGCTTTTGGATGGGTAGCGATATCGCCCGGTTTTTCCCAACGATTCCAATCATCCCTTAAATTCATTTGATTATAGTTTACATAAGCACCATCACTATCATACATAGAACGGTCATAATTGTAAATCTCACCTCCAACCGAATAACCGAAGACTGCGGATAAATCGATATTCTTCCAAGATAAATTTGTAGAGAAACCACCGTAGAAGTCAGGGCTTAATTTTCCTAATATAGTCTGGTGCTTGGAAGCCTCGCTATAATCAGAAGTTGTTACGCGTTCTCCTTCCTCATTTGTTGTATACCACAACGGAGCTCCTGTTTGCGGATCTACGCCAGCCCATTCAGTTCCGTACCAAGTATCCACATCCTGACCCGGAGTCAAGATCTTATCCATATAGATGTAATAGCTTGTTCCTGCGTTGGCAGTAATAATCTCGCTCTTACCACCATATAATTCAGTGATCTTATTACGGTTCAAGCCCAAGTTTGCGGCAACGCTCCAATTCCAATCACCACCTTTCAAGATGTCCACACCTAATGAAACCTCGAAACCATTATTCTTAACAGAACCAACGTTACGATATATACCCGTGATACCTGTCACACCGGGCAGAGGCACTTTATAAAGCAAATCGGTTGTTTTCTTATTGTAATAATCCAAATTAATAGTCAGACGATCGAACAAGATAGCGTCGATACCTACACCCGCCGTATAGGTTTTCTCCCATGTCAAGTTCTTATTTTCTTTTTGAGCAATTACCGCACCCGGATCACCGTTGTATCCCGTAGACATAGCATACAAAGTATACTGCGAATACAGCTCAGTAGGACGATTACCTACAGAACCATAGCTAGCGCGCAACTTCAATTGCTGTACCCAATCCTTTGCCTTGAAAAATTCCTCCTGATGGATATTCCAACCACCACTAACAGAGAAGAAATTACCATATTTAGCATCCTCACCAAAGTTTGAGGCACCATCTCGGCGGAAAGAGAAAGACAATAAATAACGATTGTCATACGCATAATTGGCATTGAACAAATAGGATTGTACAGCCCATTCCTCTTGCGATCCTTTTATTGTCTTAGGAGTTGTCGCTACATCTGCCACAGAGAAACCCGGAGCGAAACTAGCCGCTGTCTGATCCTTGATTTCCCGGGTATAAGAGTTCCACTCATAAGCCAATATCGCATTGATGGAATGTTTATCGAACACCTTATTAAAACGAAGCAATTGGTTGCTATATACCCGATAAGAAGTAGTGGTCTTATCTTGCAACAATCCATTGTCGGCCTCTCCTGCCTTAGAGCGAGGATCGTTATAGCCTTTGAAAAGAATGTTATTATATTTATAGCTATTCACGGACGCAAAAGTCAACCAATCGGTAAACTTGATATCGAAGTCAAAGTTTCCCATAAACTCATAGGAAGTTTTCTTCTCATAATTCCATTGCAGGTCATACAAGTAATTTGTAGCATCGCTATTCACCCAATCGGTCGGCCTGTATTGCTGGATCAAGTCGCCATTCTCGTCATACGGGGAGTCCCAAGGGAAATTAACGTACATGATAGCGCCTAGATCTTGCTGCTGGTCCATCACGTCGCTACGGGTAGCCCATACTTTAGGTTTGATAGTCAACCAATCCGTCGCTTGGTAATCCACATTGAAACGTAAGTTATAACGCTTGTAGTCATATCCTTTCACGGCACCATCCTCATTATAGTAACCAACGGATGTATACGTCTTGATCTTCTCTGAGCCACCGGAAACAGATACGTTATAGTCTTGAGCGAAGCCCAGATGCGTACCCTCTTTCCACCAGTCGAAGTTACGGTTGCGCAAATCCTCCGTAAAATAACTCGGAAGGGCGTCTTGATTAGCGAAAGATTTATAATAATCATATAATTCCTCGCCGTTCATCATATTCATGTTTCCACGGTGCAACTGGTTCACACCCATCTTTACAGAAGCGTTGATCGTAGCTTTTCCGATCTTACCTTTCTTCGTAGTCACCACGATAACGCCGTTCGCTCCTTGAGAACCATAGATAGCGGTTGAAGCGGCATCCTTCAAGATAGACATAGACTCGATATCAGCCGGGTTCAAGCTACCCGCATCCGTACCGACGATTACGCCATCCACGATCCAAAGAGGGTCCGTGCTACCGTTTACCGTAGACTTACCACGGATCACCACCTTACCGGCAGCGCCCGGCTGACCACCACCCGAAGTAACCTGTACGCCCGGAGCCTTACCAGACAATAAGTTCTCGACCGTAGGGCTAGTGGCATCCAACAATTTCTCGTTGCTCACCACCTGCATGGCACCCGTCAAGCTTTCCTTTTTTTGCACACCGTAACCAACAACAACCACCTCCTCAAGGTTCTGAGTGTCTTCCTTGATACGGATAGTCATCGGAGCGCTAGTCGCCTTAACCTCATGGTTCACATAACCGATGTAAGAAACCACTAAAGTAGCTCCGGCCGGAGCTTCCAAACTAAACTTTCCATCGAAATCGGTACTGGTACCGTTCGTAGTGCCTTTCACAAGCACGTTCGCGCCGATTACCGGCTCACCCGTCACCGCGTCAACAATGGTACCTGAAATCGTAATCGTCTGCTGCGCCACCATTCTCTCCGTGTTTCTCAATTCATTTGGATTAGAAGATGACTTGTAAACAACAATCCTATTGTTGTTTACAACAAAATCAGCATGCTGATTTTTCAGCGCCGTCGTCAAAATCTCCTCGACCGAACGGTTCGACATGTCGATTGAGATACGCTCATTCAGATTGATGTCATTGTTACGGATAAGGAACGTGTAATTAAATTTTTCCTCGATCAAATCGAAAAGTTCTTTTAATGTCGTACTTTCCATTTGAACAGACATCATTTGTGTCTGAAGTTCGGACGCTGAAACCGTACCGGGAATAAACGGCAGTCCCGCAAGCATACATGCGGCTACCATCATCTTACCGGTCTTCTTGAAATAGTTCATTTCCATTAAAGTTAGATTTAATAAATAATTTTCTCGTTTATACTATTTTCCACACTTACACCTTAGGATTAAGGTTTGTATTTTTATTTATCTTTTATAATAATCTCATCTCCCGAACGAGTCCACACATATTTGTGATCCACGTCCACCTCACGAAGGATCTTATCCAACGAATAATCTTTCGTAAAGCTACCGGAGAAGATTTCCTTTCTCAAAGGATCGCTCTCGATGCGAATACGTACGTTGAACTTACGTTCCAAATCCTTGGCGATACTCATGAAAGGTTGCTCGGAGAATTTCAGGCTACCGTCCATCCAAGAGAGAGCATCCTTGGCATCCACCTCACTGACTCTTACCTTATTGGTCTGCTTATTAAAGCTTAGTTTCCGGTTTGGAGTCAAGGTCACATCGCCCGCATGGGCAACCTCATCCCGCAAGCTCACGTTTACTTTTCCCGACACCAAAGTGACATCGGTCGTTTCATCCATTCCGTAAGCCTTTACGTTAAAGCTAGTTCCTAGAACCTTGATATCCAACCTCTTTGATTTTACGATAAAAGGCTTAAGGGAATCCCGGGCAATCTCGAAGTAAGCCTCACCATCCAACTGAACGCTACGTCCGTTCGTATTGAAATCACTGCCATATCTCAACGTGGAACCTGCGTTGACCCAAACCACAGATTGATCTGGTAAAACGACTTTCGTTTGGGCTCCCATAGGAGTTGTCGTCTCAAAATAAGCCAAGGCGGCAGATTTCGGCTGATTATGTCTCGTACCTATATAATAAGAGGCAGTCCCCACCGATACCACGATCAAGACCGAGGCGGCAACTTTTCCTAGAAACCGAAAATTTAGCCAATGATTCTTTTCAGAAGGAATAGCGGGATCGATAAGTGTCCCGAAATGTTTTTGGAAATCGGCTTTCATATCAGAGGCAAACAAAGGTACATGCGCCGTCGCCCAACAATCCGCCATCTCGGAAAGGCGTTGTTTATGAGCGTCATCCGTTTCCAACCATTGTAGTAATTCATTTCGCCCCTCCTCGGATATATCTCCCATGAGGTAGCTATAAATTAAATCTTCTATGTGTTTATTCTCTATTTCCATGATATTAACAAAGGAGCCGGTCTTTAACCCGGTTTCTATTATATACACATGTTTTAGAGATTCCGTTTAAGGAGATTCCAATTATTTTTCGAAAAAATTAAATATAAGTAAGAAAAGAGGGTAAAGATCGCCTAAAAGTTCACGCAACTTCGCCAAACCGATCTTGATCTGTACTCGTACCGTACTGGAACTGATATGATTTGTTATCGCTATTTCCTCATAGGTCTTGTTATGGTAAAGATATTGCACGAAGATATCCCGGCATTAGCGGGCAAGGAATCCACGGCACGATAGATTTTCTCCTCGAATTCCTTATTCTCCAGATAAGCCAACGGATGGGGATCGGCGTCTATCTGCAACTCTTGTATCGACAATAAGTTTTCTTGTACATCTGATAAAGGGACTTCTTGCTGGCGTTTATCTCTTAAATAATTCAGGCAATAATTACGTACCGAGCGAATTAAATAAGCGTTTACCGGATGTATTAACGCCGAATGGTGATTCCATACATTCATGAAGACATCATTAACGATCTCACGTGCCGCCTCCGGGTTATAGACATATTTAGTCGCTACGGCGCACAAGTACACGTAGAAGGTCGTATATAATTGTTCAAATGCTTTGGCATCGCCATTATTGATCCGAGATATTATGTCCTCCTTTACAATCAGCACAAACGTCAACCCTTTAGTTTCACTCACTATTGAATCACAAAAATAATGAAATATTCTAAAGATCGCCTCGTTTTAGAAGAAAGTATAGGGTAATAGCGCCAAACAGCTCGCTAAAGCGGACTGTTTGGATACTTAGGTGACGAACCGGATGCCATACGGGTGGCATAGCTGTGCCATCCTTATGGCACGCCCTTGCCATCGTTGTGGCACGGCTATGCCACCGGCGTGGCACGACTGTGCCAATGCTATGGAAAGGACTGGCACTATACATCGTTGCAATACAATAACTTAGATTACTTAGAGGAATTGGCGGCACGCTTCTTGTTACGCCAGTAACTGCCGTCACGTTTGCTTCCGAACATATTACGGCGTTTCGACTCTTGCTTGATCGCTTCTTTCTTC